>Ga0193965_1000010_pt1 | contig 90865 bp, 86 predicted proteins | sample FB_8_MG_FD_140330 | JGI IMG/M metagenome (GOLD analysis project Ga0193965, IMG submission 140330) | Microbial mat bacterial communities from the Broadkill River, Lewes, Delaware, United States - FB_8_MG | ecosystem: Environmental > Aquatic > Freshwater > River > Microbial mats | place: USA... | reverse complement strand
ATAGCACCACCCATTGTAAGTGCTTGAGACCCAACAGCAGGACCAACATTATTCGCCACATCATTTGCTCCAATATTCATAGCCATATATGCCCCAAATAATGCAGCAATAGCTAAAAACATACTGTTTGGAATACCACCCGTACTTAAAAAACTATAACTCAAAACAGCTACCATAAAAAAAAGTGCAAAACCTAATCTTATAAAATCAATCCCACTACTTTTTATTGCTTCTTTTTCGAGTTTTTTCACTGTTGATATCTCCATTATTATTATCCTATAACATTTTTGTCACGAAGTATACACTTTGAAAACTTAATGTAAATAATCGTTAAAGTGCCTAAAAATGGGGGTTTATCTATAAAATATTACTAATGGTTATAAAAAATAATTTTTATTTAATGATATTTTTCTTGATTTGTGAGATAAAAATAGATAGAGTCTAATTCTTCATTTGTTAAAAAGTATGTAGGCATGCTATTTTGATAAATAAGTTTTTCACATACTTGATCTTTGTGGAATTTTCGTTTTACTTTTTCGAGTCGTGGGTCAAGTGTCTTTAAAAATCTTTGGTAGGTTACATTGGTAATGTCTTCTGATTGTATTTTACAATTGTATTTTACTTTGTTTCTTATATGGACAAAAGTTGCTATTGTTTTGCCTTTTGCATTTTCACCATGACATTTTACACAGCTTATTCCCCTTGGATTATTATAAAGCATTTTACCATATTCATATTTGGTAATAAACGAATTGTCAAAATCTGATTTTGAAAAGAGGAGAGTTGTAATACATAAAAAATATAATTTAATCATAAATCGCATTTTAACATTAAAGAGCTTATTAGTAAATATTAGCTATACTAGTCAATAATTTTACAATTTAATTTAGGAGTAAGTTTGATAACTTTAAAAGAAGCCTTAAGCTTAAATGATGAAGAGATCTCATCATTAAGAGACGAAATAGCTATAAAAATAGAAGAACAAAAATCTTTAGGTGCTTATATTGAGCAATTAACTTCAAATAAAGTGAGTAGTGCAACATCGGGTATCCCAATTGCGATTAAAGATAATATCAATGTTTCTGGTGCTCCCTTAACTTGTAGTAGTAATATTCTCAAAGGGTATCTTTCTCCATACAATGCTACAGTTATTGATAATTTAGAAAGAGCTCGATTGAGTGCATTTGGTAGAACAAATATGGATGAATTTGCTATGGGAAGTAGTACAGAATCAAGTTGTTATGGAAAAACATTAAACCCTGTAGATAATAGTAAAGTTCCAGGGGGAAGTTCAGGAGGAAGTGCTGCTGCTGTTGCTGCTGGATTAGCTGTTGCTGCTTTGGGAACTGATACAGGTGGAAGTATCCGACAACCTGCTGCGTATTGTGGATGTGTAGGTATGAAACCAACCTATGGGAGAGTTTCAAGATATGGAATAGCAGCTTATTCTTCATCGTTAGATCAGTGTGGACCTATCACTCAAAATGTAGAAGATGCTGCTATTTTATATGATATTATTAGTGGATATGACCCAAAAGATTCTACAAGTGCCAACAAGGACTATACTCCTGTAGCACCTTTATTAGATGATTCTAAAAAATTAACGATTGCTGTGATTGATAATTTTATTGAAGATGCAGATGATTCTGTCAAAAAAGGGTTTGAAAAAGCTGTACAAGCTTTAGAAGATGCTGGTCATACAATTGTCCATAAAAACATGATGGATACCAAAAAACATGTATCGGCGTATTATGTAGTTGCTACAGCAGAAGCCAGTGCTAATCTTAGTAGATATGATGGTATACGATATGGAAATAGAGTTGAGGGTAAAAATTTATCCCAAACATATAAAAAAACAAAAACAGAAGGTTTTGGTGAAGAGGTACAAAAAAGAATTATGTTAGGTTCGTTTGTATTAAGTTCTGGATACTATGATGCCTATTATATCAAAGCACAAAAAGTGAGACATTTGATAAAAGATGATTTTGAAGAGATATTTGAAGAGGCAGATTTGATACTTTCACCAGTTGCTCCTACAACTGCACCAAAATTTGGAAGTTTTAAAAGTTCATTAGAGATGTATCTAAGTGATATCTATACAATTTCTGTAAATTTAGCAGGATTACCAGCTATCTCATTACCTGTAGCAAAAGATGAAAATGGTATGCCAATAGGTTTACAACTTATTGGAAAAGCATTTGAAGAACAAACACTATTTGATGGGGCAATGAGCCTTGAAAAATCAGTAAATTATACGAAATAAGAAGGGATATAAAGATGAGAATAAGAAAAAGAGCATTAACATTTGAAGATGTATTATTAGTACCAGCAAAATCTGAGGTTTTACCAAAAGAGGTGTGTTTAAAAACGAAACTAACAAAAAATATCTCTTTGAATATCCCATTTGTAAGTGCTGCTATGGATACTGTTACGGAATATGAAGCAGCTATTGCTATGGCTAGACTTGGTGGAATTGGAATTATTCATAAAAATATGGATATAGTAACACAGGCATTACAAGTGAAAAAAGTGAAAAAAAGTACAAGTGGTATCATTATTGATCCTATTTGTGTAAGCCCTAAACAAACGCTTGAAGATGCTGAAAATATTATGAAAGAATATAAAATTTCAGGTGTACCAGTAGTAGATGAAAACAATGTATTGTTGGGTATCTTAACTAATAGAGATATGCGATTTGTAAAAAATTTTACACAATTAGCTGGAAATGTGATGACTAAAATGCCCTTAATTATTGGTCAAAAAGGGACTACATTAGCTGAAGCTGCTGAAGTGATGCATAAAAACAAAATAGAAAAACTTCCTATTGTTAATGAAGATGGTACTTTAAAAGGTCTTATCACTATCAAAGACATTAATAAAGTAGTAGAATATCCAAATGCTATTAAAGATGAGAGAGGAAGATTACTCGTTGGTGCTGCAATTGGTGTAGGACAAATGGATAGAGCAAAAGCTTTAGTTGAAGCGGGTGTAGATGTATTAGTTTTAGATTCTGCACATGGGCATTCAAAAGGTATTTTAGATACAGTAAAAACAATCAAAGATGAGCTTGATGTAGATGTAATTGCAGGGAATGTTGCAACATCAGAAGCTGTTGAAGATCTTATCAAATGTGGAGCAGATGCAGTTAAAGTAGGTATAGGTCCTGGTTCTATTTGTACTACTAGAATAGTTGCAGGTGTGGGTGTACCACAAATTTCTGCTATTGATGAATGTGCTGCTACAGGAGCTAAATATGGAGTGCCAATCATTGCTGATGGTGGGATTAAATATTCTGGTGACGTTGCTAAAGCTTTAGCTGTTGGTGCTGGTTGTGTTATGATGGGATCTGCTTTAGCAGGTACTGAAGAGTCTCCTGGTGAAGTTATCCTAGCTCATGGAAGAAAATTCAAATCATACAGAGGTATGGGAAGTATTGGAGCTATGACTAAAGGAAGTACTGATAGATATTTTCAAGAGGGAACAGCTGCTGATAAGCTTGTACCTGAGGGTATTGAGGGTATGGTGCCATACAAAGGTTTTATGTCTGAAATTATCCATCAGTTTATAGGTGGATTGAGAAGTTCTATGGGGTATTTAGGAAGTAAAGATATCCCAACTTTTTATGCAACAGCAGAATTTGTAGAGATCACAAGTGCAGGACTTAAAGAGTCGCATGTACATGATGTAACTATTACAAATGAAGCTCCAAACTACCACGTATAATTAAATTCTAAAGGCTCAAATGTAGTAAATATTTGAGCCTATTTATCTTTTTAAGGAATCAACATGCAAGCATTTAATCGTGCAATCTCAACTCCAATTACATCATCTGCAACATTTTTTTATGAAAGCTCAAAAGAAGCTGAATCTATTTTTTCTGGTAACTGTGCACAACCTTTATATTCACGTATGGGAAACCCAACTTCTTCGCAATTAGAACAAAAATTATCAGCGATGGAAGAGGGAATTGGTGCAGTTGCAACAAGCTCTGGAATGGGTGCAATTACTATGGTACTTACTAGTCTTTGTTCATCAGATGATGAGATAGTAGCAGTAGGTGGTTTATTTGGGGGTACTTATGCTTTGATGTCTCAAACATTAACACGTTTTGGTATCAAAACGAAGTTTTTTTCAGTGGATGATTTTGATTCTATTGAAAGTAGTATAACTACAAAAACAAAAGTGATATTTTGTGAATCTGTAGGAAATCCAAGTTTACGTTTACCTGATTTGGAAGCGATAGGAAAAATTGCAACAAAACATAATATCGCTTTTGTAGTAGACAATACAATCACACCAATTATAGTAAAACCGTTTGAATATGGTGCTGATATTGTGGTCTATTCTACTACAAAAATCATCAGTGGTAACTCTTCTGCTTTAGGTGGAATTGCAATATTTAAAGAGCTAAAAGAAGATGGAAAATTTAATACCTCACGATATGAGTTTTTAAAGCCATTTATTATGAAACTTAAAGGGAAAGCTTTAATAGGCTGTGCTAAAAAAAGAGCCTTAAGAGATTTTGGAATGAGTGCAAATGCTCATAGTAGTTATCAAACTCTTTTAGGAATAGAAACTTTAGAGTTACGAAATAATAGAATAAATACTTCATGTGAGATAATAGCCAAAATTTTAAAAAGTGAAGGATTAAATGTCAATCATCCATCACTTGAAGAGAGTATCGATAAAGAGTTATATTCTAAAGCTTTTCCCGAGGGTTGTGGTTCTATGATAACTATTGATATGGGTACAAAAGAGAAAGCATTTGCATTTTTGGATGCTTCAAAACTTTTAATCTTAACTGCTAATATTGGAGATTGTAGAACATTAGGGTTGCATATGGCAAGTACTATTTATCAAGATTTTACAAGTATAGAAAAAGAATTTTTAGGGATAACAGACGGATTGATACGAATATCTGTAGGTTTGGAAAAACCTCAGGATATTATTGATGATTTGTTGTATTGTTTTGAAGTTTCTAAATAAATAATATTTTTAGATAACTTATGCAGATAAGTTATCTAAAATATACCGTTCTAAATCTACTTGCTTTATATCATTATCTTTCGCTTTTTCATAGATAGCAGAAACTTCAACATTAAATTCATCGTATGGAAAATGGGGAAAATGTAAAGACCACATCTGTTTGAGTCTTTCTCTTGTAACTGAATCTCTTGTCCAATCTTTAAAACAACTAAAAATACCAAATAAAAATGCTGTAAATACCATTGCGACTATGATTGATGCATGGCAGTCAAGTTTTGCAAATAAATTGTGTGCAATCAATGCAAGAGGAATAATAATCACATGAATTAAGACAATAAATACAAGATATGCACGCCCTGTTCGTAACCTAAATCCGAGACGTGTTCCATCGAGTTTCATACCCTCGTTAAATAATCCATTAGCTTCTAGCAGCTCATTGAGTTTAACAGGTTGTTTTGATATGTTATATATATAAGAGATGATATTTCTTTTAAAGTTTTCAAACATTTAATTTTCCTTTGTTTGTGTGATTATACATTAAATATAGTAAAATTATTATTTGACATATTCGATTGTTTTTTATATACTCCATTTATGAATACATTTATCGCAATTACTTCTATTTATCTTTTTATTTTTATTGGATTTATCGCAAAAAAAATATTTCAAGATGAAATTAATGAAAAAACTCTTATTCTTTTATCAGTATATTTTTTGCAACCTCTTTTAACATTTTGGGGACTTACTCGTGTCTCTATTAATATAGATCTTTTATATCTACCTAGTATATACTTACTTGTGATAGGAACAGTACTGGTATTTTTGGTTTTGAGTGCACGTTATATATTTAAAGATGTAAAAGATCAATCTATTTTTATCGCTTCGTCACTTATAGGAAATACTGGAAATTTATCTATCCCTTTGGGTATTGCATTATTTGGAGAAAGCAGTGTCCCTTATACTAGTATGATAAATATTGCAAATCTATTTTTTATCTATACAATAGGGATCTATTTTTATGCAAAAAGTTCCTTTAGCATACAATCTTCTTTGAAATCGATGCTCAAAATACCTATTTTGTGGGTTGCTGTTATTGCATTGGCTTTTAACGCTATAGAGATCAAAATACATCATCAAATTAATTCTGTTTTAGAGATGGGTGCCTATGCTGCAATTGTAGTGCAGTTGATAATTCTTGGTGTATACTTAGCAAATGTAAAATTCAAAAATCATGACTACAAATTAAGTTTGGGAGTAAGTTTTGTAAAACTACTTTTTTTGCCTGCTGTTGGTATTATATTTGCACTTTTTTCTGGATTGAGTAACGAAATTGCAATTATTTTGATTATTTCACTCTTTGCACCTTTGGCTGTAACCAATGTAAATATAGCAGCTTTGTATGATTGTAAACCAAAGGCGGTTGCTGGGGTTATATTTATGAGTAGTTTTTTATTTTTATTTTTGATCTATTTTGATCTTGAGATTGTGAAGTTTATTTTTAAGTAAATATTTTAGGTATAAAAAAAGGATATTTTTATAGAAATATCCTTTTTTGTATAAGTACTTATATAGCTTCTTCGTCCTCTTCACCTGTTCGTATTCGGATGATTTTTTCGATTGAAGTTACAAAAATCTTTCCATCACCTATTTTCCCTGTTCTTGCTGATTCTGATATAAGAGTAATTACTTCATTTACTTGATCCTCTGCCACTACCAAATCAAGTTTTATTTTTGGTAAAAAATCAACTACATATTCAGCCCCTCTGTACAATTCACTATGACCTTGTTGTCTTCCATATCCTTTTACATCAGATACTGTCATACCTGTAATCCCTGCATCAGTAAGTGCTTCTTTTACATCTTCTAATTTAAATGGTTTGATTATCGCTTCTATTCTTTTCATATGTTTTCCTTATTTGGTTAATTTATATTAAAATGCTCGTTTAAATTCAGGGTATGCTTCTACACCACATTCATTTACATCAAGACCCTCGAGCTCTTCATCATTTGTTGTTCGTAATGGCATAAATTTATTTATAATGAATAATACTATATAACTACTTACAAATGCAAATATCGCAACAAGAAAGATCCCTTTTATCTGTCCTATAAGGGTAATACCCTCACTAGGGTTTGAGGCAAATATTCCTACAGCTAATGTTCCCCATATACCATTTACAAGATGTACTGATAATGCTCCTACTGGATCATCTAGTTTAAATTTATCAAATAGTGGAACAGCAATAACCACTAAAACACCACCAATTCCTCCAATTAAAATTGGTTGATAAATATTGTATAAGTCAGGACCAGCTGTAATAGATACAAGTCCACCTAAAGCACCATTGAGAACCATTGTAATATCTATCTTTTTATATTTAAGAAGCATTAATGCACCAGCAACTATAGCACCAGTGAGTCCAGCTGTATTTGTATTTAAGATAGTAAGTGCAACTAAATCAGCATTTTCTTTTGATGCTATAGATCCTACACTTCCTCCATTAAATCCAAACCAACCAATCCAAAGTAAAAATGCACCTAAAGTCACAAGGGGGATATTTGAAGCAGGAATAACTCTCACAGCACCTTCTTTGGTATATCTGTGCTTTCTTGCTCCTATAATTATAATAGCAGCTAAAAGTGCCCATCCTCCTGTGGAGTGGATCACAGTACTTCCAGCTAAATCATACATACTAAGATCTAAAAATGTATCTTGGAGCAGGTTTGCACCCCATGTTACATTTACTACTAGTGGATATATAAATGAAGCCATAATTATTGCAAAAAATGTAAGTGGAATTACCTTTGCTCTTTCACTTACTCCACCACTCATAATATTGATAACTTTTCCTACAAAAGCCATTTGAAATAAAACAAAAGCCCATTTACTCATATCTTCATTTCCAAAAGCACCAAAAGCAACGTGGTATCCTATAATGAGAAAAGAAAAAGATGCAAATGCATAAATCATTGTATTGATCATCAATACAGTTGTAACGTTTTTTGTTCTTACTATACCAGCTTCGAGCATGGCGAATCCAGGTACCATAAATATAATCAGTACAAAAGAAAATATTATAAAAAAAGTATCTATAATATACGAGATTTCAGGGGTCATTAGCAGTCCTTTAAATAATTTATATACTATAACATAAATTATTTTTAAAAAAAAGAAAATAATTGTATATTATATATACAATTATAAAATGATTGGAAGCTCTACTTTCATTTTATTGTGGCTAAAAAAAACATTTGCATTCGCTTTTGCTGCTTTTTCTTCTAATAATTGATTATATTGAATTATATGATTAGCGGAGAACTCTAGGGCAATAATTTTATATTTTTTATTATTAACCACTTCATATTCACCAACTTTCATTCTAACTTTCAAAGTAATTTCAGTATCATTCTCAAAATACTTAAAACAATCATTAAGGCATAATAAAAATTCATTTATATTGATTTTCATTTCAGGGAGTGAAATATCATAAATTTCATTTATTTTTATTGGATTATTTAATAATGTCGTATTTTTAGAAAGTTCAATCAAAGAAAATATATTCACAAGTTTTAATTTTCCACTATTAATTGTATTTGATTGGTTTGAGACTACTTTATAAAGACGTAGGGCAATCTCCTCTTCTGAAACATAACCAATTAAAATAGCATAATAAGAGTGCTTATTAAATTTTAGCGGGATATATCTTTGTGCAAATCCAAAATCTTTACTCGCATTATCAACGGCTAATTGAAAAAGTTCTTTTACACTTACATAGTTCAATAAAAATTCAGCTTCTTTATTAAAACTTTTTATCCTTCCATTTGAATTAAACACAAAATATGGATTTAAATCATATTCAAGAAGTTTTTCATAAAAATTAGTCATGGTTTTCTCCAAAGTATTGTTCTATTTTTTTTCGTAAAGTGATTCTATTTAAATTAAGTTTTGTTGCCATTTGTAGTTGTGATTTGAATTTTGTTTTAGCCACATGTAATAATGGAATTTCGATAATTTTTAAAAAATATTTATAACTTTCATTTTCATCTAGTTTTTTACTTATAAATGATTCGAGTGCTTGATTGATGTCATTATCACTTAATGAATGTAGCAAAGTATTTTTATAAATAGATTTTTTTAAGGATATTCCATTTTCTGATATATCTGTTTGGATTGAGTCTAATGAGATATGACTATTGTATATCTCATTTGCATTTTTCATATAGATATTTGAAATCTCTTCTAAATCTTCTGGTCTTTGTTTAATGGGAGATATTTCAACTTTTATTGCAAATTGTTCTTCAATATCTTGTAAAAGTGTTTTTGAAGTAGCCACTATTTTGATATTAATTAGATTTGAGAGAAACTCTTTTTTATTTAAGACAAGATGAATATTGGTTATTATTAACTCTTTATATTGGTCAATATTGATGCTGTTATTAATGATTGAAGTTTCAAGAAATTTTCCATCGAGTATAATTGCTTCTGGCAAAATCTCTTTTGCTAGCAATTTTTTTCCTACACCGATCTCGCCGAATATAATTACGTTTACTGGTAAAGCAGAAGATACTTGAACTATATTCAATATTTTCTTTGATTCTTCAGATTTAGCTATAAATTTCTTCATACTATTCCTTACAGTTATCTAATTTATCTTGGATGAATTTTTTTACATCAACATATAAAACTGTTTCTTTAAAATCTTTAAAAGCAGCACCACTTGCATTGGGATGCCCACCACCACCTGCTAATTTTTGAGCAAGAATAGAAACATCCAACTTATTATTGGCTCTAAAACCTGTTCGACCACGTCTATTTATATCGATAAAAAAATCATAATCAGGATGCGCTTTTAAAAAGGCATTGGCGGGGATAGAGATACTTCCAAGATTGTAGGTTAATAATCCTTTTTTATCTTGATAGAATACAGTAAGTTCCTCTTTTTTGTTGTCTAATGATTTTATTAAATAGTTTGAACTTAGATTATCTAGTGTATTATTTTGTGTGTCTATTTTTAAAAAATCTTTTTTGAGATGATAGATCTTTTCATCTAAGAGTATATGACCATTTTCTTTATCAATATATTTAAGTGCTTGTGCTAATAAAAAATGTTTATATTCTCTACTTTGATTTGTAAATAAAGCATTATTAATCTCATATGACTTTGAAACCATACTCATACATACTTTCCCAAACTCAAAAAGAGGATCTTCATCAAGCCAAATATCAACAGCATTGATAGCTTGGATTAATAGAGAGAAGTTTTTTGGAGTTAACTCTTGAAAGTGCGGAAAGCTTTCATTACAATAATCATAAGTGATTTTAGTAGCGCTACGTTTAGTATCTAAAAAATACCATTCGTATTTGTCAGCACTTTTTTGTCCTGTAGCATGATGATCAAGAAGTTGTAATGTAATATTAAATCCATCTTCATTAAGTTTTGATATATTTTTATGCAAACCTTTTGATTCATCAGGTGTGAGATTTAAGTCAGTTATCATAAAAAATATCTCTTCTTCTTTATTACAGAGTGAGATTTTGGTGAGAGCATCTTGAAGAAATATTTTTACTTCAAGTCCATAATTTGCATTGTAAAATGTTCCCTGTGGAAATATCATTTTTGTTATAAGTTGGCATCCATAACCATCTAAGTCAGTATGTGAGATATGAAAAAATTTCATTTTGTGGTAGATCCTTTGTATATGGAATAAACGAATTTATTGTATAGTTGTATAAATTATATCCATTTTTTTATAAAATATCTTTTAAAGTGAGTTGGTCGAGAAAATCATTAATTTTAAATTGTAAATTATTGAGTAGTGGAAAGATAGTACATTTTCCTTCTTTATTTCCCTCACATGTTCCTAATGTTGTTGTGCATTCAAACACAGTAGGTGTTTTTTGTTCTGCTATAGAAGTTATTTCTAAAATAGTAAGCTGGTCACAAGGTTTTTTTAAAGTAAATCCACCATTATTCCCTTTATAAGAATTAAGTATCTCATTTTTTGCTAAATTTTGTAAAATTTTTGCTAGGAAAGATTTTGATATGTTGAGTTCTGTTGAGAGTGTATCGACATTTTTTGGACTATCACTTTGTGCAATGCTGACTAATGATAATAATGCATATTCACTTTTCTTTGTTAATAACATGTAATTCCTAATTTTTATAATTATAAATTGTACTGATTTGATGTAAGTAAAGCATAAAGAGTTTTATTTGTTTGATTATATTAAGTTTTTTTTCAGAAAAAGGTAAGAGCGTACTCTTACCCGTAGAATTATTTTGCTCTGATACCTAAATCAGCAACAAGTTGTGTAAATTTAGCGAAATCAGTTCTTCTTAAATACTTAAGAAGTCTTTTTCTTTTACCAACCATTTTTAAAAGACCTAATCTTGAATGATGATCTTTGTGATTTGCTTTTAAGTGATCAGTTAATCTCACGATTTGTGCTGATAATATTGCTATCTGTACTTCTGCAGAACCTGTATCTTTTGTATCTCTTTGGTGTTTAGTAACAATTGCTTGTTTTACGTCCAAATCTAAAGCCATTGGAGCCTCCTGATTGGTATATTAATCTCAAATGTAAATAGTTATTTACTAAATGGAGATTTATTTTATCTAATATAATATATAAAGAAGCTTAAGTGAAAAATAATATATTTAGTTTTATTATAGTATAATCATTGGAACTCAAAATAGGTAAATAATGATATGGATATAGAAGATAATATTTTTTTTGATGAATTTAATAATAAGTTAATTATGCTAGAAAATGAACTTATTGATATTAAAAATGGGCAATATGATAGAGAAAGTATCAATGAAATTTTTCGCTCTATCCACACAATAAAAAGCACTGCTGATCTACTAGGGATGTTTGATGTTGTCCATCTAACAAATAGAGCAGAAGATCTTTTGCAACTAGTTCGAGAAAATAAAATTGTAATGGATCAAATATTATGTAAGTTTTTTATGGATATGAAAGAGTTTATATCTCTTATTATAGGAAATATCTCAAAAGGTATTTTTGATGATCCAAGTGTCGAAAAACTATATATCTATTTTGAAAAAGAATTAAATCATCTTATTGGCGAGATTGATAAGCAAGAGGAACAAGATGAAAAGACTATTTTAATTATAGATGCGACAGCTTTAGTTCGGTATTCATTTAAAAAAATTGCTTTAGATGCAGGATATGTTGTTTTGACAACACAGTATATTGAAAATGCATGGGACAAGATTCAAGATAATCCAATTGATTTGATCGTTTGTGATTTTGTAGAACCCAATGAAAAGGCTATAAATTTAGCAAAAATGATACAAGCTAATTTTGGTACTGACAATCTACCTATTGTGATGATGCTTTCTGAAATAGATGAAAAAACAGATCAATTAAAAAAATTAGTATCTGCAACTGCTTGCCTAAAGAAACCTTTATCTGAAAAGGAAGTGCTATTAGTTCTTGAAAAAATATTTGGATAGTAATTAGCTAAAGATGTGATATGCTATAATATGAAAAATTAAATAAATAGGAATAAAATATGAAAGTATTATTGATAAAAGATGTAAAATCACTTGGTGTTGCAGGTGAAATAAAAGAAGTAAAAGATGGATATGGTAAAAATTTTTTAATAGGAAAAGGTTTCGCTAAACATGCTACACCTGAAGTTGTAGCACAGTGGGCTATCGAGCAAGAACATTTAAAAGACCTTTTAGCCAAAGAGATAGAAAAAGCAAAAGATATGCAAGAAAAAATCAATAGCTTAAAATTTACTGTAAAACATAAAGAAGGTGCAAATGGTCATTTGATTGGAAGTGTTACAAATAAAGAGATTCAACAAGTTATGTTGGAGCAAGCTGAAATTGAAATAGATAAAAAACAGATAACACTGAAAGATAAAATCAAAACTATTGGTATCTTTGAGGTTGATTGTAAACTAGGGCATGGTATTCATGCTACTGCTAAAATAGATGTTATAGCTGAAGTTTAGAGGTTATAATTAATGTTTGATGCAACAACAATACTTGCGTATAAAAGTGAAGATGGAAGAGCTGTCATTGGTGGAGATGGTCAGGTGACTTTTGGAAATACTGTTTTAAAAAATAATGCTACAAAAATACGAACGCTTTATAATGGAAAAGTTTTAGCTGGATTTGCAGGAAGTACAGCAGATGCTTTTAATCTCTTTGACATGTTTGAAGAGCACCTTACAAATACAAAGGGTGATTTATTAAAATCAGTAATTAATTTTTCTAAAGAGTGGAGAAAAGATAGAACTTTACGAAAATTAGAAGCGATGATGTTAGTTTTAAATGAAAAAAATATTTTTATTTTAAGTGGTACTGGTGATGTCGTGGAGCCTGAAGATGGATGTTTAGCTTCTATAGGAAGTGGTGGAAACTTTGCTATTGCGGCTGCACGTGCTTTGAAAAAACACTCAACTTTAGAGCCACTTGAATTGGTACGAGAATCACTTATGACTGCAGGCGAATTATGTATATACACAAATCAAAATATAAAAACATTAACTTTAGATACAAAGGAAGATAAATAATGGATATGACTCCAAAAGAGATAGTAAGTTATCTCGATGATTATATTATTGGGCAAAAAGATGCAAAAAAGACTATAGCTATTGCTTTGAGAAATAGATATAGACGAATGCAACTTGATTCAGAATTGCAAGAAGAGATTATGCCTAAAAATATCCTTATGATAGGGAGCACAGGTGTTGGAAAAACTGAGATAGCTAGAAGAATGGCTAAAATGATGAATTTACCTTTTATTAAAGTGGAAGCGAGTAAATATACTGAAGTTGGTTATGTAGGAAGAGAAGTTGAATCTATGGTAAAAGATTTGGCTCATGAATCTTATAATCTTGTAATCAAAGAGTATGAGGAACAGATACAAGGTTCTATTGATGAAGAAGTTATCAAACAAATTGTAGAGATACTTGTACCCCCTTTACCTGAAACAGCCAGTGAAAATGCCAAAGAATCTTTTATAAAAACATATAACATTATGGAATCAAAAGTAAAAAGTGGAAGTATGGATGATAAAAAAATCACCATAGAGCTTCCTAAAACTACACATGTAGAGATAGTTGATAGTAATTTACCAATGGATATGAGTGCTATTAGTGATAGTATCAACAATATGATGGGTAAAATGGGTAAAGAGAAAATAAAAAAAGAGGTAACTATACTAGAAGCCAAAAAACTTTTACGAGGATTAGCGAGTGATAATTTACTTGATAAAGAATCATTAAAAAACGAAGCAGTTCAAAGATGTGAAAATGGTGGTATTATTTTTCTTGATGAGATAGATAAAATTGCTACTGGAAGTAATAATAAAAATCAAGATCCAAGTAAAGAAGGTGTTCAAAGAGATCTATTACCTATTGTTGAGGGAAGTAGTGTTCATACTAAATATGGACAAATAAAAACTGATCATATTTTATTTATTGCTGCAGGGGCCTTTCACGTAAGTAAACCGAGTGATTTATTGCCTGAGTTACAGGGGAGATTTCCTTTGCGTGTTGAATTAAATCCTCTTGAAGAGGATGATTTATATAGAATATTAACCAATACAAAAAATTCACTTTTACGACAATATAAAGCACTTTTAGATGTAGAGGGTGTCAATTTAGAGTTTGATGATGATGCTATTCATTCTTTTGCAAGATTAAGTGTCAGTGCAAATGAAAAAGCTGAAGATATTGGAGCGAGACGATTACATACTGTAATAGAAAAAGTATTAGAAGATATTAGTTTTGATGCTGATGAACACAAAGGTGAAACTATAACAGTGACAGAATCTTTAGTAAAAGAAAAATTAGAAGATATTGCACAAAATGAAGATACAGCAAGATATATTTTGTAAAATAATATCGTTATATTAAGATTTGTTTTGTTAAAATAAAAAATAATTAAATATGGAGAAAAATATGAAAATTACAAGTTTTGAAGATATAGAAGCAAAAGGTTACGAAATTTGTTTTATCCATAGTGGATGTGATGGTGATGCAGATGTAATTTTATTAGATATAAATAGTATTTTTGATTATGAAGAGAAAAAACATACAGCATGCAAAGAAAAATTTACTTCAATTGCAATTATAGATGATCCAAGTGATTATGATGCTTTTAAAAATTTCGGAATAAGTGCATGGATTAAAAGAGATGATCTATTAAAATTACCAGAGTTATTGGATGAGATAAAAATAAAAATGGGTCTCTAAATTTCATATGAAAATTATAGATACACATTGTCATCTTGATAATATTCAATATGAAAAAGATATTGAAAAAGTGATTCAAACTGCATTAGACGAAGGGATTGAAGCTTTTTTGATCCCTGGTGCAGATCCAACTACTTTACCAAGAGCAAAGTTTTTGGCTGAAAAATATTCTGAAGTATTTTTTGCTGTAGGAGTTCATCCTTATGATTGTGAATCTTATAGTTTAGATATTTTAAAAGAATATGTAAACCATCCTAAGTGTATAGCTGTAGGGGAATGTGGTCTAGATTATTTTAGACTCCCTGAAAATGAAAAAGAGAAAGCTCAAAATATAGCACTACAAAAAAAAGTTTTTATAGATCAAATAAATTTTGCAAAAGAGGTAAATAAACCTTTAATTATTCATGTAAGAGAAGCTTCAAATGATAGTAAAATGATTTTAATAGATCATAATGCAAGAGAGGTTGGTGGAGTATTACACTGTTTTAATGCAAGTGAACACTTACTTTGTTTGAGTGAATATAATTTTTATTTTGGAATAGGTGGAGTTCTAACTTTTAAAAATGCTAAAAAATTAGTAGAGATACTTCCTAAAATACCTTTAGATAAAATAGTTATAGAAACAGATGCCCCTTATCTTACTCCTCATCCCTTAAGAGGACAACGAAATGAACCAAAATATACACAACTTGTTGTAGAAAAAGTTTCTGAATTATTAGAACTTACTATTGATGATACTAAAATACTCACTACAAATAATGCAAAAAAATTATTTAAAGAGTTTGACATACAAATTTAGATAAAATAAATGCTACATTAACAAAAGGGTATTTATTTGAAATTAAATCTAAAAATAGTTTTATTATTTGTGTGTATTACATTTTCTAATGCCACACTAGTAAGCACAGCATTTATTAATAATGATTTAACTGTATTAGATGAGTTAGATATCAATACAAATTATATTACAGATTATAAACTTCAAAAAGAGTTCCAAAATAGATTACGATTTAGTAAGAAAAGATATACTCAAAAATTGAGTAATGCGCATCTTTTTATTCCTCAAATTAAAAAAGTTTTAAGAGAAAATGAGATCCCTTCTGCTTTTTTATATTTAGTAATGGCAGAATCAAATTTTATTTTAGATGCTTCTTCAAACAAAAGTGCAAAAGGGTTATGGCAATTTATGCGACCTACTGCAAATCATTATGGTTTAAAAACAAATCAATATATTGATGAGCGTATGGATATAGTAAAATCAACAGAAGCTGCTGTAACCTATTTAAAAAGACTTCATAAAATGTTTGGAAAATGGTATTTAGCTGCTATTGCATACAATTGTGGTGAGGGAAGAGTTATTGAGGGCTTAACTCGTGCTAGAGTTGATATGTACTGTGAAGATGTGGGATATAAAGTTTGTAGAAAAGATCCTAAGATTAATCAATTTCGAAGAACCATGAGACTCTACCAAGCGAAAAGAGTAAAGTTCAAAGAAATTAATAAGATTTATAGAGTGGTAAGAAAGTGGAAATATACTCCAGATATAGATAGACTTTTGGTAATTCAAAAAAAAGTAAGCAGACAATATATCCCTGAAGAGAGTCGTGGATATATTCGAAAAATTATTGCATTAGCCATGATGAATAACAGTGATTTTTTGATTAAAGATGAAAATACTCATCTTTTAAATAGAGGTATTAGTGATCCTATTGCAAGTATTGATGTAAAAGGGGGCGTTTTATTACGAAATGTTGCCGCAGTTATAGGTATTAATAAAAAAAAACTTAAAGAACTTAATCAGCATATTAAAAGAGATCTTTTGCCTCTTGACAATGATACGTACAGACTATATATCCCTTATTCTAAGTTATCACGATATAATTTAAATAAAAATAATTTAAAATCAACACAATTTGAGATCTATAGAGTTAAACGTGGAGATACTTTAGCTTCTATTGGAAAAGAGTTTGGTTTACGTTATTCTATTATTAAAAAACATAATAAATTAAAAAATAATTTTTTAGCAATTAATCAAGAGTTAATAATACCTATTAATCCAGATGTATACAAAAGACCTATTCAATATAGAGTCAAAATGGGTGATACATTAGGAAAAATTGCATTAAATTATAATGTAAAATCGAAACAATTGATGAAAGACAACAACTTAAAAACAAGTATGATACATATAGGAGATAATATTGTTATTAATTTTAAATAAAATTCCACTGCTTATTTTAGGCATGGTACTCTTTTTTACAGGGTGTACACCTCGTTATTCTTATGTAGATGATGGTTATAAATATTCATCTACAAATAGAAATTATACAAATAATCACTACCCTTTAAAAAAGAGTAGAAGTTATTATGTTGGTCCTCAACAAAGAGTCAATCCAACAACAAATTATGTAACAAAACAAAAAACAAGACAAGCAACACCTCAAATAAAGAGAAATAATGTAGTTAAAAGAGAAGTAAAGAGTGTTCAATACAGAAGTATTCCTATATCTAAAAAAGATTTTGTAACTACAAGTAACATCAAAAATAGTAAAGCGATGCATAGAGCAACGATGCGACCTTATACAGTAAAAGGGAAAAAATATTACCCAACAGTTGCACATATAGGTGATAAATTAAGTGGTATAGCTTCTTGGTATGGTCCTGACTTTCATGCTAAAAAAACAAGTAACGGTGAGATATACAATATGTATGCAGATACAGCAGCCCATAAAACTTTACCTATGAATACAATGGTAAGAGTAGACAATTTGGAAAATGGGAAAAGTGCTATTGTTAGGATAAACGATAGAGGACCTTTTGTTGCAGGAAGAATTATAGATTTATCTAATAGAGCAGCTCATAAAATAGATATGGTAAAAAAAGGTACTGCAAAAGTTCGATTAACTGTTTTGGGCTTCAATGGAAAAATTGCTACAACTTTAGAAGAGAAAAATGAGACAGGAAGTGTTTCAAATTATTATGTTCAAGTGGGTGTATTTTCACAACTTGAAGGTGCAAATGCCACAAAAAGAAAATTCGATATGATACTTGGAAAAGATTATAAAGTCGTTTTAAAAGAGGGTACTTTAAATGGTAAACCTATTAAAAGAGTATGGATTAGTGGATTTAGAAGTGAAAATGAAGCACATGACTTTAAAGACAAAAACAATTTAAAATCAGCTATGATAATTGCTGAATAAGGAAAAAAGATGGAAGAGTTACAACGTGTTACGAAAGAAACAAATATTTTCTGTAAAATTGAGCTCAATGGAATAGGAAAATCAGATATCCAAACAGGAATTGGATTTTTTGATCATATGTTGGAAGCATTAAGTAAACACAGTGGTATTGACTTGACTTTAAAATGCACAGGTGATTTACATGTAGATTATCATCATAGTGTTGAAGATTGTGGTATTGTTATCGGGAAACTATTAAAACAAGAGATTTTCCCTATTAAAAATGTAGAGCGGTATGGAAATGCAACAGTTGTAATGGATGAAGCAAGTGCTACATGTGCATTAGATTTAAGTAATAGACCTTTTTTGGTATATGAAGTAGATCTAGTAGAAAAAGTAGGGACATTTGATGTTGAGCTTGTAGAGGAGTTTTTTCATGCTTTAGTTATGAATAGTGGGATCACTTGTCATATTATTCAAGATAGAGGTCGTAACAAACATCATATTATAGAGGCATGTTTTAAAGCTTTTGCTGTTGCTTTGCGTCGTTCATTAGTTAAAAATGAAAGATTAGGAATACCTAGTACAAAAGGTGTATTGTAAACTATGATAGAATTACTCGTTTTAGATGTAGATGGTACACTTACAGATGGAAAAATTACATATACATCAAATGGAGATGAGATAAAGAGTTTTGATGTTAAAGATGGTTTTGCTATCGCTTCTTGGGTAAAAATTTTAGGAAAAAAAGTAGCTATCATCACAGGAAGAAACTCAAAACTTGTAGAAAAAAGAGCAAATGAGTTGGGTGTAACGCACCTATATCAAGGTATTCATAATAAAGATGAAGTATTACAAAATATTTTAGAGAAAGAAAATCTTACTTGGGAACAAACAGCTGGTATTGGCGATGATGTAAATGATTTTAAAATGTTACAAAAAGTGGGAATCTCGTTTTGTGTTGCAGATGCAGTGAGTGAAATAAAAGAGTTGTGTGATATTGTATGTACCCAAAATGGAGGGCAGGGTGCAGTTCGGGAGATGATAGAATATATACTCAAAAATGATCAAAATAAAGCATTAAAAGAGTTATGGGTATAGGTAAATTTTTTATTATTTTGCTCCTGTTTACAGTAGCATTTCTTTTTGTGGAAAAAGAAAAAGCACAAATTGTAGTACAAACAAAAGAAAAACCAAAAGTACGTTTTATAGATTCGACTATGTATGAGATAACAGATATTGCAGTCAATCAAATAGTAAAATCTAAAAAAGTAGAAATTTATAATGACAAAGAAAAGTTACAAGATGCTGTGATTGTTGTGAAATCAGAAAAAAATCACAACGATACCAGTGTATTGAGTGGTAATAATATTTTAAAAAAGCAAAAAGATATATACTTATCTGGAGATGTTAATTTACAGTTATCAAATGGAACAGATATTAAAACAGAGTATTTATTGTATAATACAGAAACCAAGATTGCTACAAATACTGTAGACTTTATTGCAAAAAAAAATAATATTTTATTTATAGGAAACAGTTTGTACTTAGATTCTATAAATGAACATATTGTTGCAAAAAAAACTAAATTTAGAATGAAGGTAGAAAATGAGTAGATTTTTTAAAATAATAATGGGTATATTTTTAGTATTGAGTAGTTCAGTGATAAATGCAGAAGAAAATTATTTGAATATTGATGCAAAACATTTTGAGGCTGATAAAGCAAAAAATTTATTATATTTTAAAGGTGATGTAAAAATGACTAAAAATAAAGATATATTATTATGTCAAAGTTTAGTGATCAATACAGAAGCTTCTAAAGATAATAAAGAGAAACAAATCCCAAAAGATTATACAGCTACGGGAGATGTTTCATTTATTTTACATACTGTTGATAATATCTTAAAAGGGAAAGGTGATACTGTATATTATTATCCAAGTGATAAAAAATATATTATTATCGGAAATGGTTTTCTCGAAGATACAAAAGAGGGTAAAAAAATTAATGCAGAAAAAATATATATAGATGAACTTACTGGTCAAACAAAAATAGATGGTGGCAAAGATAAACCTATCCAATTTAGATTACGATTAAATGATTCAAATACAAGTAAGGAAAAAAATGAAAAATCTTAAAATTGTACAAGCAGAATTTATGACTTCTGCACAAAAACTTGATGATTCTCCTTCACCTGATAAAGCAGAAATTGCTTTTTTAGGACGAAGTAATGTGGGAAAAAGTTCATTGTTAAACTCTTTAACAAAAAGAAAATCACTTGCAAAATCTTCCTCAACACCGGGTAAAACACAGTTGATAAATTATTTTGATATAACTTTTAAAGATTATGCCGATGAGGGGAGTAATTATTATGCTCGATTTGTCGATTTACCAGGGTTTGGGTATGCAAAAGTTTCAAAGTCACTCAAGAAAAACTGGCATCAAAATCTTACAGATTTTTTAGAACAACGACCTTCTTTACAGATATTTGTACATTTGATTGATGCTAGACACTCTACTCTTGATATAGATAAAAGTGTAGATGAGTTTTTAAAACATATCAAAAGAGGGGATCAAATTATCATCAATGCATTTACAAAAATTGATAAACTCAAACAAACAGATATTCAAAAACTTAAAAGAGAATATCCTGAGGGGATATTTATTAGTAATCTTAAAAATAAAGGGATTGATAAACTAGAAAAGAAAATAGCTACTTATTTATTTGGAGAATAAAATGGACAAATTGGTATTTATGAAACCTGATGTATCAGATGTGAAATTTATGCAAGAGTTAGTATTTGCAGATGTAGAAAACGGGAATATACTCGATAGAAATAGCAATGAGATGGCAACAACAATACGCTCTTATACAGCTGTAAAGTTTGAAGATGATTTTGTAGGGTTTGTAGCCTTACATATTCATACTACAGTATTAGCAGAGATACGAAGCTTGGTTGTCAAAAAAGAGTTTCGAGGAAAAAATATAGCAAAAGTGCTTATCGAAAAAGCTATTTTAGAAGCAAAAAATTTGAATTTAGAAAAACTTTTAGTTTTAACTTATAAAAAAGAATTGTTTGAACATTTTGGATTTGAAGAGATTGAAAAAGCATCTTTGCCAGATACAAAAATATGGGCTGATTGTATCAAATGTAAACACTTTCCTATTTGTGATGAGATAGCACTTACTTTAGATATCTAAGTTTTTGCCATCTCTTTTTGAGATAACAAATCATCTATGACTGTTTGTCTATTTGTTATCTCTAACTTCTTACAAGCACTACTCATAGCCTCTTCCTCACCTACAATATAACACATATTTTTTGCTCTAGTAATTGCTGTATATAATAGTTTTGTATTGTGCATAATAAAATGTGAAAATGTCATAGGGATAAGTGCCGTGTCATATTCCATCCCTTGTGTTTTATGAATAGTTAAACAATACGCCAAAGAGATAAGATTGTCTAATGTATCAAAATCATAAAATACAACCATATCATCATTTGGATACAAAACAATCAATTTTGACTTTTCATGATCTACTTTTATCACCATTCCTAATTGTCCATTAAAAACTCTTTTTTCTACAAAATCAGGATCTCCAGCTTTATAACATTTCATTGTTTGTGCTTTCATATTTTCATTTTTAATGTGTATTACTTTATCGGCTAATTTATATTCGTAAACTCTTTTTTGTATCCCTTGTGAATTTGTTTTATTGATAAGTTTTTGTAAATTTATATTGAGATTTTCAACCCCTAGCGTACCACTTTTTATTGGTGTAATCACTTGAAATAGTGTTAAAAAAGAGCTTATCTTTTTATCTTTAATAAAAGTATACATAGGTTCTATATATTGAGAAGCGATATTTAAAATATTATTTAAAATAGTATAATTATTATCATTTCGGAGTTGATTTATCTCATAGTCAGAAAGTATTGCTTTTTGTGCATAATAGTGAGGAATCGAACTATCAACAAATTCAAAATCTTCATACTCCTCTTTAAATTTAGGTACTTTCCCTTTTCGAATTTCATTTGCTATTGTTGCTATAGCTTGTTGCTCATTTTGTCTATAAATTTTAGTAAGTTTACAAATGGGAGCTAGATTATATTTGATGGCATCTCTCAAAATATCACCCGCTCCAATAGCAGGTAACTGTCCATCATCTCCAACAATAATAAGGGTAGTATCTGAGTCAACTCTTGAGAGTACTTGATGAAAAGTGACACTATTGACCATACTAGCTTCATCTATAAGGATAACTTTATAGTCAAAATAAGTTTTATCGCTATTTTTTATTTTGACCAATGAAGATTGAATAGTACTACTTTTATACCCTGTAGTGTCACTAATACGCTGTGCAGCAATTCCACTCAAAGCCATACAATGTATATCATCATAAGGGATTATCTCCTCTAGTAGCTCCAAAATAGCTCTACTTGATGTAGATTTACCTGTCCCTGCATATCCAATGAGTAAAATTGTATTTTCACCATTATTTATCAGTTCAACCGCTTTTTGCTGTTCGGTACTTAAAATAAACCCTAAAGTTTCCTCTTTTTTTTTGATATAGGATTCAAAGTTATCTATGATTTTTTTATTGTGGTTGTGTATTTTGCGATTTTTAAAAAATTCCATTATTTTTGTTTCACAATTATAGTAAATATCTGGTGCAAATTTATCTTTGATAGTTTCTTGTATCTCTTCTTTGGAAAGAAGGGCTATAACAGCCTCTTCATAGAGTGTCTCTTGATCTGTGAAATTTAAGGCATCATCGAGTAAACTAAAAAGTTGATCTTTAGAGATAGAGCTATTTCCATTTGACTCACAAAACTCTCTTAGTGTATATTTCATACAGGCGGATATTCTAAAATTACTCTGTTTATCTATTCCTAATTTTATCCCTATCTCATCTGCCTTTTTAAATCCAATCCCTTTGATCTCTGTAAGTAAATAAGGATTTTCTTTTATTCTTTCAATTAAGTTTTCCATTTGACCCAGTGCTTCATATATTTTATTGATCAAATTACTTGTGACTCCAAATTGGGCTAAAAAACTTCCTAGTTCTCTAAGGTGTTTAAATTTATTCCAAGAAGTTACTATTTGGGTGAGTTTTTTCTCTTTTATCCCTTTAAATTCCATAAGTTTGGCAGGAGTGTTGTCTAAAATATCACATAGTTCATCTTCTGTATATTTTTTGGTCAATTCTCGTGCGAGTTTTTGAGTGATACCTTTGACTATTTTTGTAAGAAAGAAAAATATTTCGGCTTCTTTGAGTTCTAAAGAGCTAAAAACAAACTGTACACCATATTTTTTATGAGTATTCCATACCCCTGTGATGACGATCTCTTCTCCCACAAGTTTTGCTAAATCTGTATCAAAATATTGACCACATATTGCTTGATCATTTTCTAATACAGCTATATAATATTTGTTTTCTTCATTATAAAAAAGTATTTTTTTGAGTTTACCAGTTAGTTTAAATGATTGGTTATTAGTATCCATCATGAAACTTTTTATGTTTATGTTTGTCTTTTTTATAACGATTATTATTTTTAAGCTTTGCTAAAAGATTGGCATTTTTTAAGATAAGTGCTTTTTCATTTTCAAAGTCTTTTGAGTGATTTTCTATACTATTTATGATCAATTGCACAAGGTTTTTTATAGCAATAGGATACTCACTATACAAATCACAAGTTGTAACTTTTTCTAATTCTATATAACTTTTCAAAGTTGCTTTTTTGAACAACTCAAAGTCAAAGTTATCATACTTTAACAATGAGATTGATTTTGTGACAAATTTTTCGAGTACTCGTATATAGCGTAATCGTATTGTTTTTTCGTTAACTTCTTTTTGCATATTCAGTGTTATGTTCTATAATCAGCATTAATTTTAACATAGTCATATCCCAAGTCACAACCCCAAGCTGTAAATGACTCTTTTCCTACACCCAAATCACATATGATTTTGTATCCATTTTTTTCGAGTACTTTACCTGCTTTTTCTTCGACTTCGGGAGTAAAACATATCTCACCTTTGTTATAAACTATAACATCATTGTATGAGATAACCAAAGTTTTTTCATCACAAGTGACACGACTTGCACCAATAGTTGAAGCGATTCTTCCAAAGTTTGGGTCTTCTCCAAAAAGTGCTGTTTTAACCAACAGTGAATTTGAGAGTGCCTTTGCTGCAATCTCTGCTTCTTTTTGTGATGCTGCATGAGTCACCTCGAATGCAACTGCTTTTTTGGCTCCCTCACCATCAGCTACCATCATCATCGCCATATCATGCATTACAAGTCTTAATGCTTCTCTAAAAGCATCTTTGTCATAAGTATTTGATTTTTTATTGGCTAAAAGCATAACTGTATCATTTGTAGAGGTATCTCCATCGACTGAAATAGCATTAAAAGTAGTATGAGAATTAAGCTCCAATAGCTCTTTCATATCTTCTTTAGGAACTGCTGCATCTGTACAAATAAAACATAACATTGTAGCAAGATTTGGATTGATCATACCAGCACCTTTTGCAACAGCACCAATTTTAAATGAATTTCCATTTTCGAGTTTTACTTCATAAAAACATTTTTTTGCGTACGCATCTGTAGTCATAATAGCTTTTGATAAATTTTCACCATTTTTTTGTGTCAAATCAAAAGAGTTTGCACCTTTTATAAGTTTTTCCATAGGAAGTTGATTTCCTATTACACCTGTAGAACTCATGATTGGATTTGTTACTTTATATTCTAAAGAAGAAAAAAGTGTATCTATATTTTCTAAACCTTCTTGACCTGTTAGTGCATTTGCATTTTTAGAATTTATAAGTACAAAATTTGTTTGAAAATCTTTTTTGTACATTTGATAATGTTGTAATGGTGCAGCCTGAAACTTATTAAGTGTAAAAATAGCTTCTACATCACAGAGTGTATCACTATAAATAAATCCCATATCCAATGCCTCATTTGCTTTGAGACCAGCACTTATACCATCACAGTAAAAACCATCAATATCACTTATTGTTCCCTTAATTGGAAAAATACTAAACATAAATTGTATCCTTTTTATTCATTTTATCTATATAATCTGGTTTGATCAACTCATTTACAAGTTGTTTCGCTTTACCGATTCCATCTTGATTGCCTACTACTAAGAGCTTACAACCTTTTGTCACTTTTGTAGAACTTCTTGGTGTTTGTAAAAAATTTCCATTAGCTTCTGTAATACCAATAATACTCACTTTGAGTTTGTCTCTTAGATGAGCATCTTTAATAGCTTGATCAATAAACCAACTATCATCATTGATATAAATCTCTTCCATATCTATAGGGGTGTCTTTTTTATATAAAAACTCCTCTAGTACATTTTCCATATCGGGACGAATCGCCATAGCACTCACTCTTTTTGCCATCAGTTCAGGAGGAGCCACTACTTTATTGGCACCCAGTTTTTTGAGTCTTTCTATATCTTTTTGTGATTCTGCATTACAAATAATCAAGTAAGGAGTTGTTCTTTCTAACTCTTTTTCATAAAGTCTCACCGATGCAATAATAGTGATACTATCTGCAATATTTTTTGATAAGGAGATAACCCCTTTTGCACTCGAAAGATGTGATTTTAAAAATGCTTTTTCTGTATATGTTTCCTCTTTAATATAATAAGGATAGTTATATTTTAGGGCTATTTGCTCCATATCTTCTCGTGGATCGACAATAATAAATGGAATATGATTTTGTTTAAACTGATTGGCTAATTGAATACTGTATTCATTATGATTAAAGATAACAAAATGATTTCGTAGTCTTGCTATTTTATATAACATATCTCGCTCCTTATATAGATCTAAAAATTTCCCTTTTACCAATACTTGAATCAGTGCAGTGATAGAGAGTGTAAATATCAAAAAACCAAAAATGATTAAAGTAATAGTAAATAATCTTCCTGCTTCAGAGATCTCTCTTACCTCTCCAAATCCAACAGTTGTAAAAGTTATTCCTGTTTGATAAATTGCATCTAATATAGGAAAATCATCAATAACCATATACCCAACGGTACCGATTATCATAATAAGTTGTAAAAGTATAAGTGGAAGTCTAAAGTGTTTGAATTGAGAGTAAATCTCTTTATCTAAGTTAAACGCTGGTTTGGTAACTTTATATTCCCAACCCAGTGCTTTTTTGATGCTTCTTATATTCATAAAAAGATCATATTTTTATTATGAATTCTTTTTAAGAGTTCTAAGTTCTTTTGCTGATATTTTGATTTTTTGAGTAGTACCATCATCTAGACTGATTCTTACTGTTCTTAAATTTGGTAAAAACTTTCTTTTAGTTCTGTTTTTAGCGTGACTTACATTGTTCCCAGACATTGGGCCTTTTCCAGATAGCATACATCTTCTTGCCATTATTGATTCCTTGAGTATAAAATTATTTTGGGATTATATCTAATACGTACTTAAACTATTCTTTAAATTTTAATCGTACGTATTAACATCAAAATACCTATGGGGTCTTTTGTCCTCTTTAGGTTTTAAATTATCATAATTTTCACTAATATTTCCATATTTTTCTTTTGTATTATCAAACAACATACCTGCTACTAAAAGAAGAGTTAAAAAGAATGTTAATATAACAATTAAAGTATTGTTACTTATACTTATATTAAAATTGTAGAGTAAAAAGTCAAGGACTTTTACTCTTTTAAAAAAAATAATTATGATAATAGCTAAAAAAGCAAAAAATAATAACTCTTTCATGATTTTATTTTTCTTTAAACTCTAAAAACTCTTCATATGTTCCATCAAAATCAGTGATAGTACCATCTTCTTGAATCTCTATTATTCTATTTGCATAAGCATCTAATAACTCTCTATCGTGAGAGACACAGATAACCGTACCCTCATAAGCTAATAATCCTTCACCAAGTGCTATAATAGCTTCTAAGTCAAGGTGATTTGTAGGCTCATCCAAAACTAAAAAGTTTCTTTTTTCAAGCATGATTTTACTCAACATCATTCGGTGTTTTTCTCCACCAGAACAGTTGACAACTGATTTCTCTTGCTCTTCACCATTAAAAAGCATTCTACCCAAACAGTTTCTGATCTCTGCAATATCCGCATCTCTATCAAAATCTCTTAACCAATCATATAAAGTGATATCACCTTTGATTAAATCAGTAGAATTTTGAGGGAAATAACTTACATTGGCTGTAGCTCCCCATTTTACTTCACCTGAATCTGGTTTGACATTGTCCATTAAAATTTCACACAAAGTTGTTTTACCTGCACCATTTGGTCCAATGAGAGCAATTTTGTCTTTTTTCTCCAACATCAATGAACAGTCATTGAGTACAACCTCTCCATCATATGATTTACTGATATTTTTAAACTCCAAAACCTCTTTTGAGATAGGTTTTTCTTGTCTAAATACAATTGATGGGTCTCTTCTTGAACTTACTTCAATAGCAGAGATATCAAGTTTGTCAAGTTGTTTTTGTCTTGATGTAGCTTGTTTTGCTTTTGATGCATTCGCAGAAAATCTTCTCACAAAAGCTTCAAGCTCCTCTTTTTCTTTTAGTTTTTTCTCTCTATCTACACCTGCTTGTTTTGCAATTACAGTAGAAGCGATATACCAATCATCATAAGTACCAGTAAATTCTCTAATCTTTTTAAAATCTACATCTAAAATATTTGTACAAACAGCATTTAAAAAGTGTCTATCATGTGAAATAACTACCATTGTACCATCGTGATGTTGGAGTTGATTTTCTAACCATGCGATTGTTTCCATATCGAGGTTATTTGTTGGCTCATCTAAAAATAAAACATCGGGTTTAGGATAAAGAACTTGTGCTAATAAAACCTTAAATTTATTACCACCTGTAATGGTACTCATAAGTTCGCTATGTGTTTCAGAAGCAAAACCTAAAGATTCTAAAATTTTAGTAATTTTTACATCATATTCATAAGTAGGATCCTCTTCACAACAGATCATCTCCAATTCACCTAACTCTTCACCAATAGCATCAGTATATTCTTCTAAGTAGAGTTCCTCTTTTCTTTTGATAGCATCAAATAGTCTTTTATTTCCATACAATACAGTATCTGCCAAAGTAAACTCTTCATAAGCAAACTGATTTTGACTTAAAACACCTACTTTTTTACCATTTTGAACTTGAACTTCACCCTCTGTAATCTCTTCAGTTCCACTCAACATATTAAGAAAAGTTGTTTTACCAGCTCCATTTGCTCCAATCAAACCATATCTTTTCCCCGTATCAAAAGAAAGATTTATATCCTGAAAGAGAACTCTCGAACCAAAAGTCTTTTTTAATTTTACAATTTTAACCATTTAAGTATGTACCTTTTTTATGTTTTTTTTTATATCAATTTCTCAAATTATATCTAAATTTTAATCAAATTATACAATTGTAGAGATTCTATCTCCAAATTTTACTTTTGTATTGATGATATTATCAAGTGTTACCATGTCTTTTTCCCAAAATAAGAGCACCGTAGAACCCATCTCAAAGTAGCCTAAACACTCCCCTTTTGTTATATGTAAATTTTCATATTCATATACTGTAGGACAATCAACATTTGTATTCGTTTTGACTTTAGGTTCAAAATTAAATATCATTTTACCTACATTTAAAGCTCCTACAAAAACCATATAAAAAAGTTCGTTCTCTTTTGTTTTACACTCCATAATGACACGTTCATTTTCTACAAACAAACTTTCTTGTTTCTTTAGATAGGTAAAATTAACAGGATATAGTTTCCCTGGAACATGAATCAGTTTAGTGACTTGACAATCATAACAAGAATGATACCTATGATAATCTTTTGGACTGAGATAAAAGTTCATAAATGAGCCATTTTTAAGTTTTATAAAATTATCATATTCTATATCTTGTGTTAAAAGCTCTTTTACATTGTACCGCATCCCTTTTATTTGACATGCTGTTTCTTCCTCTATCTTACCTGATTCACTGACAAAACTATCAGCAGGAGAGATAAAGTTTTTATCATCTTCATCAATCTTTCTCTCAACAGTAAGTTCTCTCGTAAAAAGTTGATTTAATGTTTTGTAACTTGTTGGATTTTCAAATTCACTCATATCTAATCCCAAAATATTTACATATCCTTTATTGATAATATTTTGAATAGTAGAGGGGAACTCTTTGGTTGCAAACTTGTGAAAAACATTGGATATTTTATTGGTAATGTGCATATCTTACTCCTTGTGTGTATCTATAGTATTGGGTATTAGCAAAAACAATTTACCTTGTTGTTTCATCTTCCCTGCTAATTGTGCTGCTTTTTCTCCGTATCCAAAAAAGAGATCAGCTCGTATTTTTCCTTTTATAGCACCCCCTGTATCGGCTGCTACCATAAGCTTTTTTATGGGCTGTTTTGTGATTGGATTAATAGTATTGATAAATACAGGAAACCCCAAAGGGATATTTTTTCTATCTACGGCTATATTTCTATTTGCAGTGAGTTCTGTACCCAAACTTCCAGTGGCAGTTTGCTCACTCTTTTTAAAAAAAACATAACTTTTATTAAAATTTAAAATTTCATCTATTTTATCAGGATGCTCTTCTAGCCATTGTTTTATTGATTGGAGCGAGATATGTTCTCTTTGTATCACACCCATCTCTATAAGTTTTTTCCCTATAGCATAATAGGCATGACCATTTTGTTCTCCATACCCAATATTGATAAATGACCCATCTGGGAGTTGTACTTTTCCACTTCCTTGTATTTGTAAAAAAAAGAGGTCAATTTTATTGTCTACAAAACAAATAGGGATAAGATTTGTATCATTTTTGTGATTGATAGATTCTATCTCTTCTCTTGTTTGATAGGGAACGATTGTATTATTGTGTAATTTTCCTCTTACTAAAGAAGTAGAATCTATAGTAGAAAACTTTTTCAGATTAATAGTGATTAAATTTGAAGGAACCGCATATACAGGGTATTGAAACTGTTTGGTTTGTGTATAACTTCCTTGTAAAAGTGGCTCATAATACCCTGTAATCATACCTGTAGTATCTCCATCATCAGAGAGAAGTTGGTAGGGATTAAAATTTTGAGTAAAAAAAGAGGAAGGATTTTGTAGATATTGGGGTTCTGATGCTTTCGTGCAAACATCAGTAAGGTTTTTATATCTTGTGGAAGATTGACAATCTTTTTGAAAAACTTCCAAAGCTTGACCTAAATCATCAGTTTTAAAACCATCCAAATCTTGCCACAATATTTTTTGAAAATTTGCTTTTGAGATGTTTGGTTTTTGCTCTATTTTAGAAGAACACCCTACAAAAATAAAGAGAGATATACTACACAGTACACTCTTTTTCAATATGCTCATTAGAGTATGAGTTCTTTTTTGATTTTTTCTTGATTAAGTTTGACTATCGTTTGTTTTTTTATCGCTTCAAATCTTTCACTATCACATTGCAACTCTTTTAACATTGTAGCTTCATCTTCATTTGCCATTTTAAGTTTATAGTATTTCATCTCTTTTTTAGTGAGTTTTCTTTTTAAAACTTCAACTAGTTGCTCTTCACCTTTTAAAATACCAACTATTTTTTTTATATCTTTATTTAACTCTTCTGTAAAATTACTCATCTATTATCCATCCTTTTAATCTCTCTATATCGTTATAACTTGTCATATCAAGTTGTATTGGTGTTATTGAAACGAAATTATCTTTAACCGCCTCAAAATCACAACTTTTGCTCTCATCACTTTTCCAAATCAATGGGTGTAACCCTATCCAATAATACTCTTCACCTCTAGGGTTACTATGTCTTTTTGAATCATTTCCATACTCCCTATATCCAGCTTTTGTGATTTTCAAACCTTTACACTCTTCTATACTACATGGTGGTATATTGATATTTAAAAGTTTTCTATCACCTAAAGGAAATCTATCTTCAAGTATCTTTTTTGCTAAATCATAAATGGTTTTCATAGCAAGGTCATATTCCCAAGCATTTTTATTAGCTTTATTAATGTCATTAAAAACTTGACTAATAGCAATACCAGGAACACCTTGAAGCACCGCTTCACTAGCACCTGCAACTGTCCCACTATAAGTAATATCTTCTCCCATATTAGAGCCTATATTGATACCACTTATAACCAAATCAGGCTTGTTCTCATCATCAAAAAGATTATTAAGTCCTATAAAAACACAATCTGTAGGTGTTCCATCATCCATTTTATAAAAATCATCATCGACACTGACGAGCCGCATAGGTCGAGTAAGTGTCATACTATGAGCCGATGCAGATTTTTCATTGGCAGGAGCTACGACAAAGATTTGTGCTAAAGGTTTTAGTGCAATGATAAGTTTTTCTAAGCCTTTTGCATCCCAACCATCATCATTGGTAAGAAATATCTTTTTTTGTTTCATAATCTTTTATCTTTGAGAGTATCATGTGCCACAGCAGATTTACCAGTCCAAAGTTTAAAAATCTCACAAGCTACTTTTGCACCCTCGCCATTCGCTATAGCAAACATAGTTTTAGCTCCACTTGCTAGTCCTGCTACATATAAATTTTCAGCGATTTGATTGTCACTATTCTCAAGAGCAACTTTGCCAGGTTTCATAACATCTGTATGTTCTTTAACATTCACAAAATTACAATCGATTTCAAATTTATGCATTCCAGTAGCTATGACAACTATTTTGGCAGTATATGTTTCAGTTTCAGTACTAACAGTAAATATATCTTCATTTTTTTCTAGTTTTACAACGGTGGCATTTTTCGTTTCGCAAGATTGAAAATGTGAGAGTTGTATTTGCATATTTTTATATAACTCATCCCCACCAATACCAAATGGTACACCCGCTAAATTAAAAAAACTAGCATTGAGTATATCACTTTTCCCATTGTCTATCATAAGGTATTTTTTCTCTTTAGTCCACGCTTGCGTGTTTTCAACTGATGCCAAAGTCAAAGCACACCCATAACCAGCAGCTCCACCACCAATAATCAATACATCATACATATTTATCCCCATTTATTAGATTTTAAATTATATTATAGCTGTTTTTAACTTATAGTGGAAAAATTTATTTTTTATTTTTACAAAATTTTAGATATAGTAAAGAAAAAAACTTATGAAAGAGTAAATCATGGTTACAAAAGAAGATTTAGCACAAGCAATATTAAACTTAACAGCTTCACAAGAGAAAATAAGTCAAGAGATGAAAGCTTCACAAGAGAAAACAAATAAAGAGGTTGAAAAACTTGCAAGTTATATCGGTAACATAGGGAGAAATCAAGGGGATGTAGCAGAAGAATTTTTCATCAATTCTATCTCTCCAACTTTAAAAGTAGGGGGGATTCAGTATGATGAACTCAATAAAAATATGTATAAAAAGACCAAAAAAGCTGAGGGTGAATTTGACATTGTTCTTATCAATGGAAAAGATTTAGCTATCATAGAGACAAAATATAAAGCACATGAAAATGACTTGGATAATTTGATTCATAAAAAACATAAAAACTTTAAAAATTTATACCCACAATATGATAATTATACCCATCATTTAGGACTTGCAAGTTTTTATATCAATGATGACATCAAAGAGAAAGCACTCCAAAATAATGTGATGATATTACAAAGAAAAGGGGAAGTTGTAGAAACAATTTTACCTCTTTAATTTTTACTATAAACTTATCAGGATTTTGATAAGTCTATAGGTTTTTATTTTATTATTTATCCAACAACTCTTTCATCTCCTCTTCTGTAAGTGTTTTGACATCCAAACTCACCGCTTTATCATATTTGCTACCAGCATCTTCTCCATAAATAAGAAAATCAGTTTTTTTAGAAACACTTCCAGATACTTTTGCTCCCAAAGATTCTAACTCTTTTTTAACTATACCTCGACTTACTGTCATTGTTCCAGTTAATACAACTGTTTTATCTTTAAATGGATTTTCATCAACGATAATTTTTTCTTCTACGATAGGCTCGATTATTTCAAATAGTTTTTCTATTAGATTTTTATTTACTCGTATAAATTCAAGTAAACTATTTGCCATCTGTTCACCGATGCCATCAAGTGCTTCAAGCTCTTCACTTGTCACATTTAAGATATTCATTCCAAACTCCAAACATATCTGTTTACTTGCTACTTCTCCGATGTGTTCTATACCTAATGCATTTACAACTCTATGTAGTTCTGTATTTTTAGTATTTTGTATAGCATTTAAAAGATTGTTTATTTTTTTCTCTTTGAAGCTTTCGAGTCCTTCTAAATCCTCAGCTTGTAAATTATACAGATCCAAAACATCTTTTATCTTCTCTTTATTTACTAAAAGCTCCACTATCTTGATACCTAAACCATCAATATTCATACAGTTTTTACTAGCAAAATAGATGATACTATTGACCACTCGACTAGGACAATCAAGATTTTGACACTTGATAAGTATCTCTTCAACTAAAAGCTCACTTCCACACTCAGGACAATTTGATGGAACTTCGATATCTATTTGTGTCCCATCTCTTCTATCAGTAAATACCTTAGTAATTTTAGGGATAATATCGCCACTTTTGATGATGATAACTTCATCGTTGAGTTTCAAATCGAGTCTTTTTATCTCATCAAAATTGTGTAAAGTAGCACGAGCCACGGTAGAACCATCGATAAAAGTAGGGACTACATTAGCTACAGGCGTGATAGCACCTGTACGACCCACTTGTAGAGTGATGCTCAAAACTTTTGTAGTTTTTTCAACTGCTGGAAACTTATAAGCACAAGACCACTTAGGAAACTTCACTGTATATCCTAGGTCACTTTGAGCTTGTAAATCGTCTATTTTGATAACCATACCATCTAGCCCCATAGAGATACTTTCTCTTTTTGCGATAATTTCATGGTACACATTTTCTATATCTTCCACAGTTTTACAAAGTGTTTGGATAGGTGGCTTTGCAAATCCTAGAGAGTGTATAAAAGAGATAGCTTCACTGCTCTTTTCAAATGTAAGACTATTTTTTCCTATTCCCCAAACATTAAAAAAAAGTTTTCTTTTTGCTGTTATTGTACTATCTAGCTGTCGTAAACTTCCCGCTGCTGCATTTCGTGGATTGGCAAAAGTTTGTCCTCTCTCTTGCATTCTCTCTTGATTGATGATTTCAAAATCATCTTTTTTAATAACGATTTCTCCTCGTATCTCGATAAGTCCATCATAAGCAATAGATAAAGGGATAGAGTGGATAGTTTTGGCATTTTGGGTGACATCTTCTCCCACACTTCCATCACCTCGAGTAATAGCTTGTTTTAAAACACCATTTTCATAAATGATATTGAGACTAGCACCATCAAATTTGGGTTCACATACAAACGACATATGTTTTTCATCGACCACTTTTGAGGCTCTTTTTATCCAGTCCTCCAACTCTTCCGTATTGAAAATATCCTCTTGCGACCACATACGGCTAAGATGTTTCGCTTTTTCAAACCCCTCCAAAACAGCACCACCGACTCTTTGAGTAGGAGTGTTTGGGTGTGTATGCGTTGGGTTTGATGACTCATAAGCTAAAATATCACGATGAAGTTTGTCATACTCTTCATCTGTTGCTATTGGGTTGTCATCGACATAATAGGCTTTTGCCCACGATATTAAAGTTTGTATTTGTTTGTTGTATTGTGTTTGTGTCATTTGATTCTCATTTATATTTATTAAAACATATTTTAGCAAATGATTGATTTGGTTTGGATTTATGATAAAATATGTAAATTTTAAATTATGAAGCTATATACTCAAGTGTAGCTTTTTGAAATAGTGCTGAACGGCTTAGATGGTGTTCTTTTGCATAACTATCAACTATATCCAAAAAGTTTGCTTGTACTGAGATGTTGATTCTTTTAGATTCATTTCCAAAGTCTTTTATATAATTCCTTCTATTGATATATCTTCACAATTACAAACAACAAGTCAAGTATTATTATTTAATATTAACATCCTTTTGAGTATGATTCGATTTATACTAACTTTTGAGGATTTTATCAGCTTATGCCCTTATCAAATTTAAATCAAGAACAACATTCATCTGCTACAGCACCATTAGGACACAATCTTACAATAGCTAGTGCAGGTACAGGGAAAACTTCTACGATAGTAGGACGAATTGGTCATCTTTTACAAAGTGGAGTCCAACCTGAACAGATTTTGCTTTTGACATTTACCAATAAAGCAGCGGCTGAGATGATTATGCGTGTGGCTAACTTTTTTGATGATAAAACGGCTAAATCAATTGTATCGGGTACTTTTCATAGTGTGAGTTATAAACTTTTGAAAAAATTAGAAAAACCGATCACTTTGAAACAGCCTAATGAACTCAAAACACTTTTTAAGTCTATTTATGAAAAAAGAGTTTTTGTAGATCAAACAGATACAAAACCTTATGACGGTGGCTACTTGTATGATATGTATAGTCTTTATTTAAATAGTAGCTATGATGAAGATTTTGATACATGGATGGGAAATAAAAACGAAGATCAAAAACAGTATACTCTTATCTACGAAGATGTGATAGCGGAGTTTAATAGACTCAAAAAAAAATATGGATATGTCAATTTTGATGATTTATTGACCAATATGCTTGATCTTCAAAAAGAGGAAGATTTTGAGTTTGTAGAGATTTTGGTCGATGAATATCAAGATACTAACCCTTTACAAGGGAAACTACTCGATGGTTTTAAACCTCAAAGTTTGTTTTGTGTGGGAGATTATGATCAAAGTATTTATGCTTTCAATGGAAGTGACATCAATATCATCTCTTCTTTTGATACTCGATATAAAGGTGCAACGATATATACACTTGATAAAAACTACCGTTCCACAGCGCCTATTTTGGATCTTGCAAATAAAGTGATACAACACAATCCTCGTATCTATGAAAAATCTCTTAAAGTAGTGCGCCCTGAAAGGGAGCATATTCCACAGCTTTTGAAGTTTGATGAGTTGTATATGCAGTATGAATATATAGCCAAAAATATCACAAAGTCAAAAAACAAAACAGAAGAGATGGCAATTATTTATAGAAATAATTCGAGTGCTGATGGTATCGAAGCCAATCTAAGAGATGTGGGAATCGACTGTAAACGAAAAGGGGGGCATAGCTTTTTTGATTCACGAGAGATAAAGGTAGTGCTTGATCTGATTGTATTGATGGTCAATAGCAATGATATGATGGCATTTATCCATTTAATAGAATATGGTAAAAATATAGGCAAAGCGATAGCAAAAGATATATTTGAGGCACTTTTGCGAGTAGGGCATGGCAATATTTTCCATGGACTGCTTAATCCTGACAATAGTATCATCAAACCATATCAAAGTAGAAAAGTGACCAATGTTCAACTAGGTCTTTTTGATGATTTTATAGAGATGGGAAGTGTCTCAAAGTTTAAAGATTTGGGCTGGGATGTTCGATTTTTAAATAACAATATTTTAAAACATCCCAAACTTACTTTTGAGGGTGGAGTATTTTTGTATGATTTTTACACACTTATAAAAGAACTTAAACGGATACAAAATCCAAAAAATATGATAGTACATATTCAAAAACATAAATTTTTTGAATCAATTATAGAATCGTTATGTACCCATAGAGCCAAACAAAAAGATGGCACAATCAATGAAAGTATGAAAAGTTCTGCCAAAATTAAATCGAATAGAAGAGTCGAAACACTCAAACAACTTTCAAATAGACATACAAACTTAAACAATTTTATCAATGCAATGATTTTGGGTGGTGGAGAGATGAGTGCAGGTGGAGGAGTCAATCTTTTGTCTGTTCATGCGAGTAAAGGTTTGGAGTTTAAAGAGGTGTATGTGGTCGATCTGATGGATGGGCGTTTTCCAAACCGAACCCTTATGAGTAAAGGGGGAAGTTTAGAAGAGGAGCGACGACTTTTTTATGTGGCAGTAACCAGAGCAAAAGATATACTCTATTTAAGTTATGCTTCTTATGACAGAATTAAAAAACTTGATTTTGTTTTTAGCCCTTTTTTACAAGAAGCGGGATTGATAAAAACGAGTTCATAAAAGTAAATGACAAATAACCTTGTATTAATTAAAGTAAATGTAAAATAGAATATCTAAGAATATGTTTTATATAAACGCTAACAAAATATTTAAAAGGAATAACTTTCATGACCTTAGAAGATTTACAAAAAATATCTAAAAACTTGACAATACTTTATGTAGAGGATGAAGAGGATATTGCTTTACAAGTTTTACCATATTTAAATAAATTTTTTAAAAGTATTGTTGTGGCAAAAGATGGTGAGGAAGGTTTTTTAAGATTTACAGAAAAAAAGTTTGATATTGTATTGACTGATATTTATATGCCTAACATGAATGGTCTTGATATGTTAAAAAAAATAAAAGAGATAGATCCAACACAAAACTGTATTATTATCTCTGGTTATAGTGAAATATCACTTTTTATTGAAAGTATAAAAATTGGCGTAGATGGATATATTTTACAACCAATTGAATTTGATCAAATGAGTCAATCTCTTGAAAATATTGTAGATAAAATAGATAAAACGAAAGCAATAAAAGAGTATCAGAAAAATTTAGAAAACTTAGTATCTAAAAAAACATATGAGTTAAAAATATCATCAAAAGTATTTGAAAATGTAACAGAAGGGATAATTATAACCAATAAAGATGGTATGATGATAAGTGTCAACAAATCTTTTTGCGAAATATCTGGATATGCTGATACAGAATTAATAGGTAATAATCCTTCTTTGTTAAACTCAGGTCGTCATGAAACAGAATTTTATAATACAATGTGGCAAAGTATTCAAAATAAAAGTACTTGGTCTGGAAAAATCTTTAACAAGAAAAAAAATGGCGAAATATATGCTTCATTTTTAAATATCAGTATTATTAGTAATGAACAAAATGATGTAGAGAACTATGTAGGTGTATTTACAGATATAACACAAGTTTTGGAATATGAAAAAGATATACGTGCAAAAGACATTTTGTTAAGTCAACAATCAAAAATGGCAGCTATGGGAGAGATGATAGATAATATTGCACATCAATGGAAACAACCACTCTCAATTGTAAGTGCAAATATAGGTGTTTTGGAGATCAAAAGTGAGTTTGATGATTTTCAAAAAGAAGATATTACTATTGCTTCATCATCTATCATGAATGCGGTAACCTATATGTCAGATACTATAGATGATTTTAAAAACTTTTTTAATACCGAAAAAATAAAAACATATTTTTATATAAAAAAAACTGTAGAAAAAACATTGAAACTTATTCAGTCTAAATACAAAAATAGTGATATTGAAGTGGTTCAAAATATAGAAGAGATTGAATTGTATGCATGTGAAAATGAATTGCTACAAGTACTCTTAAATATTTTAAATAACTCTGCGGATGCATTTATCAAATCTACGATAGAAAAAAGATTAGTATTTATAGATATTAAAAAAGTTAAAAATAAAATATCTATTATTATAAAAGACAATGCAGGTGGAATTGATAAAAATATTGTAGATAAAATTTTTCAAGCACGATTTACTACCAAAGAATCAAATAATGGTACAGGGATCGGATTGTATATGAGTAAAAAAATTATACAAGAAAGTTTTGGTGGAAGTCTTATTGCAAATAATGAACTATTTCAATATAATAATATTAAATATAAAGGTGCATGTTTTAAAGTGATGATAGAATATAAGGATATAGATGATGATCAAGAATAAATTTAATTCAATACTTGTAGTAGAAGATGAAACAAAATTGCACGAATCATTAGGTGAAATTTTAAGATATTATTCTGATAGTATTGATTTTGCAAGCAATGGTATAGAAGCACTTGAATTATTGCAAAAACGTTCTTTTGAACTCATTATTTCTGATATGCAGATGCCTAAAATGAACGGTTTAGAACTGTGTAAAAAAGTAAAAGAGATAGACCCAAATCAATATTTTATTTTTTTAACAGCATTTAATGATAATGCTATGTTACATGAAGCTATTCGTTTACATGTGACTGGATTTTTAATCAAACCTCTTATTGTAAAAGAGTTACAAGAAGAGTTTAAAAATATTTTTGAACAGATAAAAATGCAAAACATTTCAAAAGAAAAAGATTTGATAGAAGAAAAATATCAAAATTTGCAAAATATTATTGATGGAGTGATTGATCCTATTCGAGTAATAGACGAAAATTTTACTATTATGCTAATGAATGAAGCTTCAAAGAAACAGATGGGAATAGAGTATATAAAAGATAAAAAATATCCAAAATGTTATGAAGTCCTACATCAAATAGAATATCCTTGTAGCACACAAAACCATGTTTGTCTTTTAGAATCAGTTATCAAAACACAAAAAATAAGTTCTGTTTTACATGAAGATAAAGATAAAAACAATATTAAAACACTCGAGCAAATTACAATTTCCCCTTTAAAGAATAAAAATGGTGAAGTATATGCTTATTTAGAACACTGTAGTGATGTGACTGAACTTATACAAACACAGGAAAAACTTCAATATGAAAAACATTATGATTCTTTAACAAATCTTCCAAATAGGGAGAAATTTATCAAACAACTACAAGAATCAATTGATCTTTCAGAGCATCATGATTTTGTGAATTGTATCATATTATTGAATATAGATGATTTAAAAATTGTTAATGAATCTTTTGGACATACAGTAGGTGATGAAATAATTAAAAATTTTGCTTTATGGGTTCAGGGTATTATAAAAAAAGAGGATAGTATAGCACGGATTGGTGGTGATAGTTTTGCCATTTTACTCCATAATGTTGTCGATAAAATGGCTCCTGTACGACTTATCAAAGAGATACAAGAAAAAACAAATAATTCAAGTATCGAAGTGATGTTTAATGATTTGGAGATTTGTTTTAGTGCAGGAATTGCAATTTATCCAGATGATGGGATCACCACAACAGCACTTTTTAAAAATGCTGATAGTGCTATGCACAATGCAAAAAAGTCAGGGAAAAATACCTTTTGTTTTTATACACAAGATTTAACACAAAAAGCACTTGATAAACTTATATTAGAATCCAATATAAAAAAAGCATTAAAAAAAGATGAATTTTCTCTCTATTTTCAACCACAATATAACTCTAAAAAAGATACATTTATAGGAATGGAGGTACTTATACGCTGGAAAGAGAGTAAACTGGGTATTATCTCTCCTGATAAGTTTATTCCATATTTGGAGTATTCAGGACTCATATCAGAAGTTGGTAATTGGATACTCGAAACTATTTTTTATACAGTTGCCTCATGGAAAAAGCAAGGATTAAATCCTGGTAAAGTTTCTGTAAATGTTTCACTATATCAACTTAAAGAGAGCGAGACTTTTATAAAAAATATTACAAACCTCCTTGAAAAATCGCAATGTGATCCAAATTGGATTGGACTTGAGATAACTGAAAGTTCAATGATGGGTAATTTTGACAAAACTATTTCGACTCTTAAAAAATTAAAAGATTTGGGATTTTATCTACTTATAGATGATTTTGGGACAGGATATTCTTCCCTTTCACATTTGAAAAATATGCCAATAGACAAACTTAAAATAGACAAATCTTTTGTTGATGGGGTTACTTTTGATAAAGATGATCAAGTCATAGCCAAAACTATTATAGATTTGGCACACAACTTAAATCTTGATGTAATAGCGGAGGGTGTCGAAACAAAAGAACAAATAGAGTTTTTAAAAGATCATGGATGTTATGATATTCAAGGATTTTATTATTCAAAACCATTATCGCAAGAGTGTGTAGAAAAGACAATTTTACACAAGGGATAATACAATCTAAGAAAAATAATTTTTCTTAGACCTTTTCTATCTTTACAGCACTATGATTATAATCAGGTTGTGAAGAGTCTTTATCTAAAATATCATTTGTGACATAGTTGATATCTCTATTACTAATAGGGATAAAAATAGTTTTTTCTCGTATAGTATCGGTAAGATAAGCAATAGTATTAAGTTCCCCTTGAGGTGAGATCACTTTTATAGGATCATTGTGATTGATATCTAACTCTTTTGCATCTTTTTTATTTATCTCACAAAAATTTAGGGATTTAAAATTGAGAAGAGTTCGTGGTAGATTTGTTTTTGTTCCACTATGCCATTGGTCTCTTGTACGACCTGTGAGTAAAATAAAAGGATATGCTTTATTTGTTTTTTCACTCAAAAGTTTATTTTCTACAAAATGTAAGTTTGCTTTTTTATTCGGTGTAAAAAACTGTTTATTTTTATAGATATCTTTTCCCCAAACAAATGGCTCTTTTTTAAGTTTTGCATAGGATGTTTCACAAATATTGAGATGTGGATTGAGTTTTGTCATTGCTTGATACTCTTCAAATATCTCTTGAGGATTTTGAAAATGAAAAGCATGTTTATATCCTAATCGTTGTGCAATCAGTTGGAAAATCTCCCAATCTTTTTTACAATCTATAGATGTTCTTGAGAGTTGTTCTTGTTTTGTTATTGTTCTATCAAGATTAGTTTGGGTTCCTTCTTTTTCACCCCAAGGAGCAGCAGGAAGCTCTATATGTGCAAAAGCAGATGTTTCACTACTCTCATACGCATTTATATTGACTACTAGAGGTATTTTACGCATAAGTTTTTCCACTTTGTTTCTATTTGGGAGATGATATACAGGATCGGTATGACAAATGATAAGCACTTCAATATCTTTTTCGATCATTTGTGTTGCTGTGTATCCATTTTCTGTGGCAAGATTTTTGGTGTTCCAAAATTTTGAAACTTTCTCTACGGACTCTTCGTCATAATCTAAATGTACTGCTAACATTGTGGATAATGCTCCAACTTCTCTTCCTCCCATAGCATTGGGCTGACCTGTCAGACTAAAAGGACCATTTCCTTTTTTAAATATTTTCCCTGTAAGCAGATGAAGATTGATAAGTGCTAGATTTTTATCTACCCCTTGACTTGCTTGATTTAGACCCATAGTCCAGGCTGTTATGATATTTTGGTTTTCTTTAAATAGAAGCCAAAACTCTTCAAATTGTTCTTTTGTAAGTCCTGTTCGTTTGAGCATTTTTGTGACCGCTACTCTTTTAAACTTATTTTTTAAAAGGGTATAGTTATTGACATAATTTTCAATAAATTCTTTATCTTCTAAACCTTCATCAAATATTCGTTTTATAATAAGATTGAAAAAATCTATATCAGAACCCACTTTAAGTGGCAAATGTAGATCTGCTATTTTTGCAGTATCTGTATATCGAGGATCAACAACAACAATTTTCAAACCATTTTTTTTTGCTTTTTTAATTCTATTATGAAATACAACATGCGCTTCAGCTGTATTAGCTCCTATTAAGAGTAAAAGATTGGCATCATCTATATCTTGCATACGAACAGGCACATAATCTATACCAAAAGCTTTTTTGTAAGCAACCACTGCACTAGACATACACGTACGGCTATTTGTATCTACATGAGATGTCCCTATAAATCCTTTACCAAGTTTATTGGCTATATAATAATCTTCTGTTAATAATTGTCCTGAAAGATAAAAAGCTACTTTTTCTTTGGGTGTATTTTGAATTTTTATTGCTATAGTATTAATAGTCTCTTCCCAAGTAGATGTCTTAAAATCATAGTGAATATCTTCTCGTATCTTAGGTCGGAGTAATCTTGTTGAGGTTTGTATACTTACAAGTTCGGATACTCCTTTACTACAAAGCTTCCCTTCATTTGTAGGATAGGCTACATCTCCTATAAGTTTATCTGTCTCAAATTCTAAACCACATCCAACACCACAATATCCACACACTGACTTAATCATTTTACTACCTTTTAGTTTTGATAAGAGTATAGTATCTTTTTTTTAATGTAAAATTAAGAATTTACTGTATATAAAATATACATAATTAGCGATCATTTGTGACTATTAATCTGATATACTTTCTGTACATTAAAAAATAAATGAAAATTTAAGGAGAAAAAATGTTAAAAAGTGTTTTAAAAATTGGATTGGGTCTTTCTATAGCTGCATCATCACTACTTGCTGCTCCTGAGAAAACAAAATTAAAAATTGGGTTTATTGCCTTAACTGACTGTGCACCATTGGTAATCGCAAAAGAGAAAGGTTTTTTTGCTGCTGAGGGACTAGATGTACATGTATCTAAAGAAGGTGGTGGATGGCCAGGTATCCAACAAAAAGTAATTTCAGGTGAATATGATTTTTCTCATGCATTAGCAGGTATGCCAATTGCAGCAACACTTGGAATTAATGGAAATGCCAATTTACAAGCACTTTTATCTTTAGATTTTAATGGAAATGCTATTACATATGGTAATAATATTATTAAAAAGATGGAAAAATATGGTTTGGATAAAAATGAAAGACCAGTTTCTGCTGAATCTTTAAAAAAATATATAGATGCAAAACATGCTAAAGAAGGTTCAAACTATAAACCTTTAAGTTTTGGTATGGTTCATCCTGTTTCTACGCATAACTATGAGTTACGTTACTGGATGGCAGCATCTGGAATCAAACCAGATGAAGATTGTACAATTAAACCATTCCCACCACCAACAATGCCATCTAACTTAACAGCTGGAAATATCGAAGGATATTGTGTTGGTGAGCCATGGAACTCAAGAATCGTTCTTAAAGGGAAAGGTTCTGCACTTGTAACAAACTATGATATTTGGAATAATAATCCAGAAAAAGTTCTTCAAGCAAGAGCTGATTTTGTTAAAAAATATCCAGAAACAACAAAAGCTGTTATGAGAGCTGTTATAAAAGCACAAATGTGGCTAGATGCATCTTGGGAAAATAGAGAAGAAGCTATTGGATACTTAGCGAAAAAGAATTATGTTAAAGCTCCTAAATCTGTTTTAAGAAAATCTATGTCAGGAACTTTTTTATATAACAAAGGTGTAGATTCTGCAAACCCAATGTTTAATACTTTTGCTAACTACTATGCAGCTTACCCATTTTACTCACACGGTATGTGGTTTGTTACTCAAATGTATAGATGGGGACAAATTGATCAACCAGTTGATATGAAAGCTTTAATTGAAAAAGTTTATAGACCAGACTTATTTGAAGAAGTTGCAAAAACTGTTGGATATACACTTCCACCTGCTGCATGGAAAAAAGATGGTGTTGATCAATATAACAAATTTATCGATGGTAAAGTTTGGGATCCAAACAAAGCGGTTGATTATATTTATGGTTTTGATGTAGTTGAATCAAAAGTATCAAAAAAAGAACTTATGAAAGCAAATAAATGGTCTGTTGAAACAAAGCAGCCTAAATATACTTGTCCTTATGGACCAGCTGGATGTGCTGATCCTAAATTTGTGACAACTAAATAATCACAACAATACAAGAAAAGTCTAAAACCTCAAATAATTTTGAGGTTTTAAAAAATACTATTTATGTATATGTACTTGATAAAACTTCTTCTCCCAAATTAACGAGTCAAGTGCATATAAATAAATAGTAAAAAAAAAGGAAAAAAATGAATAAAGAAACATTAAAAAAAATATTTTTGCCGTTGATTGTTTTAGTACTTATTGTACAAGTATGGATAGGAATAGCAGCAGTTGTTGAAGATTTTCCAACACCTAGTTCAACATATATACAGGCTTTTGGTGGTGTAAATGCAGATGGTGATGATATTGAGGGTTCTTTAGCAGATCCTTTTTATATTGAAAATCAAGATGACAAAGGGGTGTTTTGGCAAATCTTAGCATCGTTAGAGAGAGTATTTGGTGGGTTTGCATTAGCTATATTAGTGGGAGTTCCTGTTGGACTTTTTATAGGGATGTCAAAAAATGCACAGTATGCATTTGATCCATTTATACAAATATTTAAACCAGTTTCACCACTTGCTTGGTTGCCATTACTGTTATTTATCTTTAAAGATATTAATGCAACAGCGATATCAACTATTTTTATCACATCGATTTGGCCTATTATTATCAATACAGCCTTAGGGGTACGAAGTGTAAATGAAGATTATATGAATGTTGCAAAAGTGTTACGATTTACAGCATTTGAAAAAGTAGTACAGATTATATTACCAGTAGCGGTTCCTTTTATCTTTACAGGGATGAGACTATCTCTTGGTATTGCTTGGCTTGTTATTGTAGCTGCTGAGATGTTGACAGGTGGTATTGGTATTGGGTTTTGGATTTGGGATGAGTACAATAACCTAAATTATGAAAATATTATCATTGGTATTATATTGGTTGGTATTGTTGGATTCTTCTTAGACTTAGTGATGGGTAAGATTGCAGATTATTTTGATTATACAAAGAAAGGTTAAGAGTAATGAGTAAAAAATTTTTAAGTTTAGAGAAAATTGAAAAAAGATTTCCAATACCTGGAAAAGATGATTATGTAGCGGTTGTAGATGTAGATTTAGAGATCAAAAAAAATGAGATTATCTCAATCATTGGACACAGTGGTTGTGGTAAATCTACATTGTTAAATATGATCTCTGGACTTGATTCACAAAGTGAGGGTACAATAATTTTAGAAAACAAAGAGGTAAAAGGGCCAGGCCCTGATAGAGCGGTTGTATTTCAAAATCACTCGCTTTTACCTTGGTTAACGGTATATGAGAATATTGAGATGGCGGTTAAAAAAGTGATGCCAGAGTTAAATGGTGCGGAGTTGCGTTCTCGTGTAGAAAAATATGTTTCGATGGTAAACTTAGATCATGCAAAAGATAAAAAACCAGATGAGATCTCTGGGGGTATGAAACAAAGAGTAGGAATTGCAAGAGCTTTATCAATTGCTCCTAAAGTACTTCTAATGGATGAACCATTTGGAGCTTTAGATAGTTTAACAAGAGCAAATTTACAAGAACATTTGATGAGAATACAACAAAAAGCTCAAAATACTGTTATAATAATAACACATGATATTGATGAAGCTGTTTTGTTAAGCGATAGAGTTATTATGATGACAAATGGACCTAGTGCTACTATTGGTGAGGTTTTAGAAGTAAATCTTCCACGACCTCGAGAAAGAGTAGCTTTGCAAAGTGATCCTGAGTATATTCGATGTAGAGAAGCTATTCTGAGCTTTCTTTATGAGAAGTTTGCAAAAGATGATGAATAGGATTTGTCCCAGTTTCAATAAAAACAGAATGAAAAGAGATGACAGATGTATAAAAAAGTTATTGCAGGTATATATATTGTAGGTATCTTTATGATTAGTATGAATTTATATACCGATTATAAAAAGTATGATATGGATTATAAAATTACTAATATGCAATTATTAGGACTACAAGAGTTAGACTTATTATATAAAATAAACATCTCTCTAAAAACATACAGGGGATTGAAACAGTTTAAAAATCAATCTCACAAACAAATTGAAGAGGAGTTTTTAAATATCTCTTACCTTCTTTCTAAAATTACTGATAAAAAACTTGAAAAAGAGATTGGTAGACTTTGGAAAGTAGATCAATTTTATTCTTTTAATAATACTATAAATAAAATAGAATTAAAAATTTTAAAAATAGTGGAAACCTATGGTCTTTTTGAAAATCTTAGTAAATCAGATTATCATATTATCTCATCTATTGTATATACCCTTCCTCAACTTGTAGAACTTATAGGATCTTTAAGAGAAAAAGGATCGTATTATATCTCTCATCAAAAAGTAAATGCAACAGAAAAGTTTTTGTTAAATAGTACATTTGAAGAGTTTAATCTCTACCAAAAAACGCTCAAACTCACTGATAAAGAATCACAATCTATCTCTTTAAATCTAACTCGAGTACGGCAGTATTTAGAAAAATTTAATAAAAATCAATTTGATATTGATCCTTTGATCTATTTTAATAATGTAACCCTTCTTATCAATACTCTTAATGATTATTATATTACCTCTGAAGAAAGAATTGAAAAAAATTTAACTCATTATAAAAAAGAACTTCATAGTGATATTATGAATAATATATATATTTTGATAGTTATTTTTATTCTATTTTCTACAGTGTTATATTTTATTTATAGTATGCTTGATAAATTTTTTATCAATAAAAAACAAGAAAGATATATAGCAACAATAGAAAATGAACTCTATGGAAAATTAGAGTTTTGTGATAATGTAAAAGAGGTTTCAAAAGAGTGTATTCAATTTTTATGTAAAAAGATTGATGCTGTCAATGGACTTTTGTATATTGTAGATACAAAAAATGAAAAATTAAGCTTATCTTCTACTTACAATATTTCTCCTCGACATGCAAATCATATTTTGGATTTTGATGAGGGTGTTTTTTCGGAAGTTTTGGAAAGTAAGGAGATACAACTTATTCACTCTTCTGAGAAAAAAGAGGTTGATTTTGGTTCTTTTAAAACTGATTTTGTGCAAATTGTAACTATTCCCATTGTGACTGAATATAATAATGTTATAGCAATAGCACAATTAGCATTGTTATCTCAAGGAGATCAGTATAGAGTATTAAAAAAAGTATATGAGATAATGGCAAATAATCTTCTTAAGTCTCAAAAAAATGAAGAAAATGAAAAATATTTTAATCTAATTGATAAATATGTGATCACTTCTACGACAAATAAAGATGGTATTATAAATTATGCAAGTAAGGCATTTCAAGATATTTCGGGTTATTCTCAAAATCAACTTATTGGAGCATCTCATAATATTTTGAAACATCCAGATGTAGATATTGCTGTTTATAAGGATATGTGGGATACGATTACAGCTGGAAAAATATGGAAAAAAGAGTTTCAAAATAGGAAAAAAGATGGTTCAACGTATTGGGTAGAGTCTACTATTTCTCCTGAGATTGGGTTTTATGGTGATATAGTAGGATATACAGCAATACGACAAGATGTAACAGATAGAAAAAGAGTAGAAGAATTATCGATCACAGATGCCCTTACCTCACTTTATAATAGAAGGCATTTTGATAAAGAACTTATTTCGGATATGGCTTTAACACAAAGAATGGATACAAAACTTGTTTTTGCAATGATTGATATAGATCATTTTAAACAGTACAATGATACTTATGGACACCAAGAGGGTGATATTACTTTAAAAGCTGTAGCAAAAACTTTACAACAATTATTTAAAAGAGATATTGATAAGGTATTTAGGTTGGGAGGAGAAGAGTTTGGAATCTTATTTTTTATCAAAGAATTTGAGGATAGTACTCTTGTGGGAGATAAAATAATTCGATCTATTGAAGCATTACAAATAGAACATAATAAAAGTAGTGCATCTTCTTTTGTTACAATTTCAATGGGTATGTTTATTTATCATAACTCAAAATTAACTTCAAAGGAAGTGTATAAAGAAACCGATGAGTTATTATACAAAGCAAAACAAAATGGAAGAAATCAATACTTTTCCAATGTAAAGGATTTTTAGTGAATAAATTGTTAGAAAAAATAAGCTTAAAACATAAGTTGATACTTTTGTTTGTAGTACCTATGGTATCCTATATTATAGCGGCATTACTTTTTATAAATGAGCTTTATTTTAATTATTTAAATTTAATAGAACAAAATGTGAATCAGATCAATATAGATTCAGCATATCATATACTCTTGTTTATGAGTGTTTCACTTGTTGTGAGTATTATTGTAAGTGTCTATCTCTATATTATTATAAAACAAAATATTTTATTGTCCTTGCGTAAAACAAAAAAAGGGATGCATGGCTTTTTTACTTATTTGACATCGACTCAAAAAGAGTTAGAGTTAATAGATTTAGATTCTCATGATGGTTTTGGTGATATGGCGAGAGAACTCAATACAAATATGATGAAAATAAAAGAGGGTTTGATTTTAGATAATGCAGTGATACAAGAAGCTAAATATATCTCTAATATGGTAGCAAATGGTTTTTTGGTTGATCGTATTGAAAAAAAAGCAAACAATGTCTATATCAATGAATTGAGCGATGCTTTTAATCATATGATAGATAAGTTACGGATAAATCTAGTAAAATCATTTCAAACTTCACTCCAGTATGCAAACAGAGACTTTACCAAAAAAGCAGAAAAAAATGAGGTAGGAGGTCTTATCAATACGCAGCTTCGTTGCTTAAATATGATCGGAATTAATATATCTGAGTTTTTAGCGATGGTAAATGAAAATGGAAAGTTACTTGATATAAAATCTGATGAGTTATTGGGGCTTGTAAATAATCTGCATCATTCCTCTCTAAATCAATCAAAAGCACTGGAGCAAACAAGCTCCTCACTCAATGAAATTACCCAAAGTGTAACAAAAACATCGACGCAAGCCAAAGATATGCTAAAAATTGCAAATGCTACAAAAGAGTATTCAACGAGTAGTATTAAACTGATGGAAAATACACAAGAATCAATGAATGAAATTAATGAAGCGAATAAAGATATAAGTGATGCTATTTTATTGATAGATCAAATCGCTTTCCAAACAAATATCCTCAGTTTAAACGCTGCAGTAGAAGCTGCAACTGCAGGAGAAGCAGGGAAGGGATTTGCTGTAGTTGCTCAAGAGGTAAGAAATCTAGCTTCACGAAGTGCACAAGCTGCAACAGATATAAAATCTTTAGTAGAAAAAGCAACACAAAAATCTAATAGTGGTATAAAATATTCCAATGAGATGATGTCTAACTTTTCTCAATTAAGTAAAATGATAGAAGATAATACTATTATTATTAATGATGTTGCGACCTCCAATGAGACTCAAATGCAAAATTTATCCAATATCAATAATCAAATGAAAGATTTGGATATATCCACAAATGAAAACACTAATATAGCGAAACAAACAAAAGAGGTAGCAACTCAAACACAGGCTGTCTCAACTGGTATGATCAATGCAGCTTCTTTAAATAAATATAGTTTAGAAGTAGAGTTTGAGATAGAAAATTTTAATTTTACACAAGAGTTAAATAGTCTAAAAATAGAATTTACAAAATATAAACAGCTCGTACTTAATCAAATTAATAATCAAGCCTCAACTATTAGTTTGGATTGTATTCATAAAATGAATATTGAAAAGTTTATACAAGAAAATCAAACAAACAATTTTGCTTCACAATCAGAGTGGCAATTGTTTACTCAATATAAAAATGATTTAGATACATTACTTATTAAATATGGTGAATCTATCAAACAACGAATAGAAAGTAGTGCTTTAGATTATTCTAATTCTATTGAAACTATTTTAGATGATTGTTTCCATCTTATTAATAGTTTTAAAAATTCAAATTTAAGATAGGTATTATATCCTAAACAGTTCTATTTAAAAAATAGAACTTTTAAAACTATTATATGTATACTTTCTATACAGTTATTCTGTAATAAATTTCCCAAAACATGTCATAATTTCTCATCAAAAATAAAAGGAATTAAAATGGAAAATTTTACAGATGTAAAATATATTTTAGATGGATTCTTGTTTGTATTCGCAGGAATTTTAGTTATGTGGATGGCAGCAGGTTTTGCTATGTTAGAGGCGGGTCTTACAAGATCAAAAAATAATGCTACGGTATTAACAAAAAATGTTGCGTTATTTGCAATATCTTGTATTATGTTCTACTTTATAGGATTTAATGGAATGTATGGAGAAGGAAATGCTTTTATAGGAAGTTTATCAATTTTAGATGAAACTACTGCTCCAGATGCTTCATACCCAGTAATGGCAGACTTCTTTTTCCAAGTTGTATTTGTAGCAACTGCAGCTTCTGTTATCTCAGGAACTATTGCTGAAAGAATGAAATTATGGCCATTTTTAATCTTTGTTGTTGTTTTAAGTGGTTTAATTTATCCTATACAAGGTCACTGGACATGGGGTGGAAGCCTTACAGGTGAGGGTGCTCTAATCGAAGGTTTCTCTGATTTTGCTGGATCTACAATCGTTCATAGTGTTGGTGGATGGGCTGCTTTAGCTGGTGTTCTTATCTTAGGAGCTAGAAAAGGTAAATATGGTAAAGATGGTAGAGTTAGACCTATCCAAGGTTCAAACTTAGCATTGGCTACTTTAGGTACATTTATTTTATGGATGGGTTGGTTCGGATTTAACGGTGGATCACAACTTGCAATGGGAAGTAAAGGTGATATTGATGCAATTGCTTCAGTAGTTGCTACAACAAATATGGCTGCTTGTGCAGGTGCTATTGCTGCTGCAATCTTTACACAGTTTTTATACAAAAAAGTTGATTTGACTATGGTATTAAATGGAGCTCTTGCTGGTCTTGTATCTGTAACTGCTGCTCCTGATGCTGGTATGTTATATGGATTTGGTGTTGGTATTGTTGGTGCTATACTTGTCGTTCTTTCTGTTCCAATGTGGGATAAGATGAAAATTGATGATCCTGTTGGAGCTTTATCTGTGCATTTAGTTGCTGGTATCTGGGGAACATTAGCTGTTGGTTTATTTACAGCAAGTGGAACATTTATGGGTCAACTTAAAGGTGTAGTTGTTATTGGAACATTTGTTTTCATATCATCGTTTATAGTTTGGAAAATTCTTGATATGATTGTTGGTCTAAGAGTTGATGAAGAGATCGAAATAGAAGGTCTTGACATTCACGAAACTGGATTAGAATGTTATCCAGAATTTAAAAAAGCATAAGAGATAAGGGATAAATAATGAAAAAAATTGAAGCGATTATCAAACCGTTTAAACTAGAAGATGTAAAAGATGCCTTAGCGGAAGCTGGTATCACAGGTATGACTGTAACTGATGTAAAAGGTTACGGTCGACAACAAGGTCACTCTGAATTATACAGAGGGGCTGAATATGTAGTTGATTTTTTAGCAAAAACTAAATTAGAATTAGCAGTAAACGCAGATGATGTAGATAATGTAGTAAAAATTATCACAGAATCAGCAAGAACAGGGAAAATAGGTGATGGAAAGATTTTTGTAACAAATATCGAAGAGATCATCAGAATAAGAACAGGTGAGACGGGTGAGGAAGCTGTTTAAAAGACACTAAATGTGTTTTTTAAATCAGCTGAGTGCTGTTTCTTAAATACTAAATGTATCTTTTATAGAAGCCGAATGCTGTTTTGTATCTCAAACACTAAAATGTTATAGTAAAAAAAGCCTCTCAAGTATTTACTTGAGGGGCTTTTTTATTATACGAATTAAATTCATCAACTTAACATCATTAAAAAGATAAAATTAAACTCAATAAAATATGAAAGTTTAAATATATGCAAAAAAGTTTTTTTACAAATGAAGATGAAAATACCTTAGAAAATAAAATCAACCATCTCCTTGAAAATGATAAAAATATAGAGTTTTTGGATTTTCTTATTGGTTATTTTAGAATTACAGGATTCGATAAAATAGTAGATAAGTTAAAACCAGAAATTAAGATGATTAGAATTTTGATAGGTATAAATACAGATAAAAATACTTATGATGCTTCGGAACTTATTAAAAAATTTGCCAATGAACAGATAAAACAATACAATGAAACTCCAATATTAGAAACAGATTATCACAATTTTGTATCTATGAAACAACTTATTGAAGATAAAAAGATTGAGATAAAGATATCCCCTGATAAAAATGTACACTCAAAACTGTATATTTTAAGAAGTGATGTGAAGCTTAATCATTCAGGCGATGGAGATAAGTACTTTGGAAGTGGTATCATAGGTTCTTCAAATCTTACTTATAATGGGCTAGAGAACAATATCGAGATGAATGTAGAGATCAATACAACTGATATGAATGAGGCTGTTAAGGTATTTGAAGAGTTATGGAAAAAAGCGGTTAGTTTAGAACCTGAAGATATTGATAGTCATATTATAAAATTTATTAAAAAACCTAAAAGTGTAGAGAGTGAAAATATTACTCAAGAGAATCTCACACCGTATCAGCTCTATATAAAGCTTCTTATAGAACATTTTGGAACTAAAATAGACTTTATTAATGATGATAATATTTTTGTCCCACAAGGGTATAAAAAATTATCTTATCAAGTAGATGCTGTAAATGATGGTATTTATAAACTTGAAAAACATAATGGTTTCTTTTTGTCTGATGTTGTTGGTTTGGGTAAAACAGTCGTGATAGCTATGATGATAAAAAAACTTGAAGCAACATTTAAAAAAGGTGTATTGGTAGTTATTCCACCTGCTATTCGAAACCAGTGGGATGATACATTTAAAGAGTTTGAGATTGGTAATTATCATATCATATCTTTGGCTTCATTATATAAAATTGATGCAAATAGATATGAATTGGTTATTGTTGATGAGTCACATAAGTTTAAAAACCTAAAATCAAAAAGATATGAGGAGTTATCAAAAATATGTAAAGGTAAAAAAGTTATATTGTTATCTGCAACACCGCAAAATAATAGCCCAAAAGATTTACATAGTCAATTGAATTTATTTCAAAATATGAAAAAATCTACTCTAGCAAATTGTGAAAATTTAGATAAATTTTTCAATAATTTAGAACCTCAATATAAATTTATTATCAATAATACTCCTATAGACAAAAGTGCCTTAAAAGCTTTATCAATTACCCTTAGAGATACAGTAGTACGAGATATTATGATACGAAGAACGAGAACAGATATACAAAAACACACTATGTATTCAGATGATTTTAAATCACAAGGTTTAACAATACCAGAAGTAAAAAAACTTAATGAGCATACTTATAAGATGGATAAAGAGTTATCTGAAAAATTTGAAGAAACTGCAAAAATACTCATCAAAGAGTTGGCTTATACACGGTTTAATGCTTTTGCGTACTTAACACCTGAAGCCAGAGAGATATATTATCCAAAAGAGAGCGATAATATTTTTCAATTCAATCCATTGGCAGGGTTAATGAAGATATCACTTGTAAAAAGATTTGAGAGTTCTTTTGAAGCATTTAATATCTCTATCAAGAGACATCTATTAAAGTATGATGAATTTATCAAAAGATTTAATGAAGATACAATCTATCTAGGCGATAAGGCAAGTGATTTATTAGATTACAATGAGGAAGAAGATGGAGATTATGATACCTTTGCACAAAATTTATTAGTAAAAGGTAAAACGAAATTATTAAACAAAAAATGCTTTGGTAAAATTATCGGTCAGGGGAAAGAGTCTATTGTTGTTCCAGATGATGGAGCGGAGTTTTTGGAGCATCTGATACGAGACAAAAAAATATTTGAAAAGCTTGTCCAAAAATGGGATGGAAATACAAAAGATCCTAAATTAGATAAATTTATAGAAGAGATAAACAATCAAAAATTATCAGAAAATAGAGATAAAAAGATTGTTGTATTTACTGAATCATCGGATACATTATATTATCTGTCCAAAAATTTACCAAATAAAGAAAAGATATTATTTATTACAGGAGAAAATAGAGATATAAACAAAACTATTATCAAAGAAAATTTTGATGCAAACTATGATAAAAAGAAACAAAAAAATATTTATAATATCATTGTGACTACAGATACATTAAGTGAGGGGATAAATCTACACAGAAGTAATATTATTTATAATTATGATATACCTTGGAATGCTACGAAATTAATTCAGAGAATAGGGCGTGTAAATCGTATAGGGACAACAGCTCAATATATAAATGTACACAACTTAAAACCATCTGCAAATATAGATTTATTGATTGGCTTAAATCAAAAAGCGTATGTAAAACTTCAATCTTCCCATATAGCGTATGGGGAAGATAATAAGATTTATACAGAAGATGAAGAGGTCTCAACTGTAAAACTGTTTAATGAATATCAAAAAACATCAATACAAGATAGAGATGAAGAGCTTGACTTTTTAGAGGAGTTACGAGAATTTAAAAGAAAATATTTAGATACATTTAATTTATTATCAAATTTACCTCAAGATTTAAAGATTTGTAGAGTAGGTCAATCACAAGAGAGTTATATAGTACTCGATATAGATAACAATAAAAACTATTTTTGTGTAGATGATACAAATATTAAATCTATTAATTTTTTGGATATAGCAAAAGCTATGAAAAGTGATGTAGATGAGGTAGCTATCAAAACAGATGACACCCTTCTATCAAATCATACTAAGAGAGTTATAGAGTATTGTCAAGATAACTTTGATAAAGAAAATAAGATAAAAGCAGAGGGCAAGCTTACAAAGGGTGTTGAGCAAAAAACAATAGTATTTATAAAACGATGTATCAAAAAAAAGTTATTGGATAAAGAACAATTTAAAATTATTAAAAATGGTATAGTATCAGGTGATATAGATATAATAACAGCCAATGAGATATTACAATTAGAACAGAGTCCTGATGCAAATATAAAAGATGGTATCAATGCCATTTTGACAAAAATCAACGATAATCCCATTGATGATTTAATAACAAAAAAACAAGTATTTACTATACTACTAACACATACTTTAATGGAGAAATAATATGGATTTTACATTTTTAGAAGAAAAATTTGATGAAGAAAAATTTACAAATTTTATAGAAAAAAATTTTGAAGATATCGGTTTTGTTGATACGGATTATACAAAATTAGACAATGAGCATATCGTACAATATAAATATTTGGGTGAATCGTTTTTAAGTGATGATACAAATGACATTGGTTTTTATATATTGGAAGCAAAAGATAAAAATATAGAAAATAAACGAGTTGGATTTAATACAATTATAAACAAACTTGCTTCTGATCATACGACAGATTGTGTAATAGTGGCTATCATTCATCCTGATAGTGATGTATGGAGATTGACATTTGTCTCTTATGATGAAGACCACAAACTTAAAACAAATGCAAAAAGATATACTTATGTATTGGGTCAAGATATAAGTATACGAACAGCACGAGAACAATTGAGTGAATTACTATCTGAACCAATCACTCAATCTACACTAGAGCTTGCTTTTAGTGTAGAGAGAGTTACAAAAGAGTTTTTTGATAAGTATAAAAATATATATAAAAATTTACTTATAGAACTCAAACCACATGAGGCTATTTTTAGAGGGGAAGACAATCTAAAACTATTTACAAAAAAACTTTTGGGTCGGATAGTATTTTTATATTTTTTACAAAAAAAGGGTTGGTTGGCTAGTGATGAAAATTGGGAAAATGGAGATAAAAAATTTCTTTCAAATTGTTTTGCTAATAAAGAAAATAAATATATAAAATATGACAATTTTTATGCCGATGTTTTACAGCCTATATTTTTTGATGCTTTAAATGAAAAAAGAGAAGATGATATTTTTACTTTATTGAACTGTAAAATGCCTTTTTTAAATGGGGGACTTTTTCATTCTGATGAGTTTGATAGAGATAAAAATAAACGACCACTTATACTTATAGAAAATACAGTATTTGAAAATATTTTTGAAACCTTTGATAGTTACAATTTTACCATCATCGAAGATAGTCCACTTGATAGTGAGATAGCTATTGACCCTGAGATGTTGGGTCGTGTGTTTGAAGATTTACTTGAAGATAGGAAAGATAAGGGGGCTTTTTATACCCCTAGAGAGATAGTACACTATATGTGTAAAAAGTCTATAGAAAATTACCTCGAAACACAGCTCAAAGAGTATCGATATGATTTTAGTATGGAGGAGTTTTTGGATAAAACAACTTTGGATGATGAAAAAGTACTCCAGTTTTATACCAATCATCCTATGAAGTTTTTGAAAATAGACAACTATTTTAAGGAGTTACACCCTTATAAAAATTTAGTAGTTGATTTTTTTATAGTTGCTAAATTAAGAGGGTATCTTCTCAATAGTGATGGTACAAGAACAAAAAAGAAAAAAATACGAAGGGAGATAAATCATACTATTTGGAGTAAAATACTCAAAAAAGAGTACGAAGTGGTATCTGTAATTTTTGGCTCAAACAAAGAGATAAAACTCAATAAAGTTTATAAATATCCTACGATATTACAATATATACAGATAGAAGAGAGATATTTTGCTCTTGCATTTTTCCCAAATATCAATGGTGACCTTGAACTAAGCACGATATTTCAAGTAAATAAAAAAGAGATAAAGAGAAAACTAAAAAACTATTATAAAGCACTCAATGAGATAAATGAAAATAACTTTGTATTTGATAATGAAGTTTTGGAAAGTATCAAAAAGTTGCGGGAGGACTGCCGTTCCCTCCATGCAGAACCGCTATCTTTATTTCAAGTAGAAGAACTTCCGCGGCAGGCAGTTGCCCCTATAATAAAACAAGGGCTTTCCACGTTTCACAACTTTTTTAATGACAAAAGTGTAGCAGATGAAAACTTAAAAAAGAGTTTAAAGAGTTTTAATCATTCTGATAAATATATAAATACTCTTTTGAGTAACTCAAATACTCCACAAGAGCATCTCAAAAAACTTATGCTCATAGTTCTCAATAAGATAAAAGTACTCGATCCTGCTATTGGTTCGGGTGCTTTTCCTATGGGGATACTTCATGAGATAATGGAAGCTCGAATCCATCTAGGAGACAAAACAAACTTAGGGCAGATGAAGCGAAAGATTATACAAAATAGTATCTATGGGATAGATATAGAGCCATCGGCTGTGGAGATAGCCAAGCTGAGATTTTGGCTGAGTATTGTGGTAGATGAGGTGAAGCCTACACCATTACCAAATCTATTTTATAAGATAATGGTGGGGAATAGTTTGATAGAGACTATTGATGATGAAAATCCACTCAAAGGAAAAACAAAAAAATCACTAGATGAACTCAAAGCATCTTTTGATGAGTTTTATAATCTCCATAAAAACAAAGATGGTAAAAAAAATCAAATAAGTGCAAAGTTAAAAAGAATGTTTAAATCTCTTTTAGAAACTTATTCAAATCAAGCTAAGATGGTACAAAATGAAAAAGAGTTAAAAAAGAATGTTAAAGAGATAAACACAGCAAATTTAATAGTAGAAGTACTCAATGATTTACAAACAAATCATTATAGTGATAAGATATTTTTATATAAACTATTTTTTAGAGATGTACTTGAAAAAGGTGGTTTTGATGTGGTTATTGGGAATCCGCCGTATGTAAGACAAGAGAAAATCAAAGAGTTAAAATCAAAAAAAGAGATACAAGCTTTTGATTCATATTGTGGTACTGCTGATTTGTATATTTACTTCTTTGAAAAAGGATATAAACTACTCAAACCAAATGGAGTATTGAGTTATATCACTTCAAACAAATACACAAGAGCAAAATATGGTAAAGATTTTAGGAAATTTGTACTGAAAAATACAAATATTTTAGAATATGTAGATTTTAATGGTGTAAAGGTTTTTGAGAGTGCTACAGTAGATACAAGTATAATGACTTATAAAAAATCTAAAGAAAAAGATAGTAATTTTATATATTGTGATGTAGATGAGAAGTATAAAAAAGGTAGTGAATTAGATAAATTTATAGATGAAAAAAGCTTTGATTATCTGAAAAGTGATTTAAATATTGAAGGCTTTTCATTTTTGGATAAGAAAGAATTGCAAATTAAAAAAAAGATAGAGAAAATTGGAATATCTTTAAAATTTTGGAATATATCTATGAATAGGGGAGCTACTACAGGATTCAATGAAGCTTTTGTAATTGACGGAAAAGTTAAAGATGAATTGATATCAAAAGATATCAAAAGTGCTGATATCATTAAACCACTTTTAAGAGGTAGAGATATTAAAAGATATAGTTATGAATTTGCTGATAAATGGATTATCGGTACTTTTCCTGCTCTACATTTAGATATTAATAAATATCCCGCTATAAAAGAATATTTAGAAATTTTTGGTAAAAGAATATATCAAACTGGTCAAAAAGGAAGTCGTAAAAAAACAAATAATAAATGGTTTGAAACACAAGATGCAACAGCTTATTATAAAGAATTTGAGAATGAAAATATAACATGGCAAAGAGTAACAAAAGAACCATTGTTTTGTATGACAAAAAAAGATTTAAATATTTCTGATAGTATGGCTTTTATTGTATCTGATTCAAATAAATATTTAATGGCAATTTTAAATTCAAAAACTTTATTTTTTTATGTTGATAAAATTAGTCATCAATATGGAACAACAGGTTATTTATTATCAAATCAGTATGTTAATCAACTACCAATCCCTCAAATCCCAAAAGAACAACAAAAACCATTTGAAATATTGGTTGATTATATTTTATTTGCGAAAGAACAAGATATGAAAAATGAAGCTTCACTATTTGAATCTATTATTGATGGTATGGTGTATGATTTGTATTTTGAAGATGATATGAAAAAAGCTAATTGTTTTATAACATCAAGAGTTGAAGAAATAGTAAAACCATTTGGAAAATATGACAATGACAATGATAAAAATATGTTAATAAAAGTAATATATGATATTTTCAGAGAAGATAAGTCAGTACAAAGGGGTTTGATATTCAGCAGAAATATAGAAGTGGTTAAGATTATCAATGGAGATAAAAAAGATGACTAAAGAAGAGATAGTAGAATATTTAGCTAGCATTAGTGGGATAAAAGAGACTGTATTAGATAACTTTAAATATAAAGATGATTTATCAAAAGTTGCAGAACAAGATTTAAAAAGATATGCTGAATTGTATGAGAGTATTCAACCTTATGTACAAAGTATGGCAAGTAAATTAGCAGAAGAATTTAATAAACCAATGTTTGTAAAAGCTTCAGATGAATTAGAAAAATTAATAAAATCTCACTCTGACCTTATTCAGCCAACTTTACTAGATGAGTTAGTAAAGTTAACTTCACAATCTAATCAATTTGAACAGTGGCAAAAAGAATTGGATAAATTAAATGAAATATCAGAAGTTTCATTCAATCCAAACTTATCATTATCCGCACAACATTTATCATTAGGTATTGATTCACCGATAAATACACAAGTATTACCAATATCCAGTGAAAATAAAAATCTTGAGAAGGAAAATAATCAAATGAGTAATATAAAAATAAATAAAATGCAACTATCAAATTTTAGATTTTTTATAGATGATGAAAAAAATAATACCTTTGAACCAAATAAAAATGGTATGCTTATATATGGTGAAAATGGAAGTGGAAAAAGCTCATTGTTTAAAGCTTTTGATTTCTTATCAAAAACTGAAATTTCAGAAGATGAGTTTAGAGACAATAAGAATATATTTAACATTGAACAATTTACATCATTAAACTTTGAATTTGATAATGATAAAACTCCATTATCTATATCAGATGATAACCTTTCCGTCGATAGCTCTGATACATTTATAACAAATCTTTCTGTATTTAAACCTATATTAAATTATCAAGAATTATTAAAAATATCCTATATCGAAAATGATTCAATAAATGAACAAAAAAATCTTTATACTTTTTTTGAAAAGATTTTGGAAGACTATCCTATTTTAGGTACAGATAAAAAACTTAAATATTTTGAAGATGAAGAGTATTTTGACTATTATAAAAATATACTTCAAAATGATTTATTTGATAATATTAATCTATTTTTAGGAAAATTTAATCATGGATTCAAAATCAACAAAATCAAATTAAGTGGAATTGGGAAAAAAGCATTTCTTGAAATTGATTATTTTGAAAAAGATATAACTAATCATAAATATCATCTATTTTTAAATGAAGCTAGACTTTCAGCTCTTGCAATGAGTATATATTTTTCAATTATTAAAAAACAATTTGATTTACTAGAGGATAATAGTTTAAAAATATTAGTTTTGGATGATTTACTTATAAGTCTTGATATGAATAATAGATTAAGTCTTATAAAGATTTTACAAGAAAATTTTAATGATTATCAAATATTTTTCTTTACTCACGAAAAAGGATTATTTGATTTAATTAACGAAAAAATGAATTTAGCATCTTATGAGATATATGTAACTAAAAAAGATGATTATGAAGTACCATTTATAAAACAAACAAAGTCATTATTAGAACAAGCAATATATCAAAAAGATACACAAAATTATGGTTGTAGTGCAAATTTATTGAGACAGTTTACCGAAAAGAAATTGTGTGAATATTTACCAGTTGAACTAACAGTTGGTGCAAAATGCAAAAAACTTACTTTAGATAGTTTACTAACTAAATCAACTACATTTGAAAAGACAAAAGAAGTAAATAAAAATCAAGAATTAATAGATGCTTTTACTAAACTAAAAACATTTAAAAGAGTTTTACTCAATGACGCTTCTCATTATAATAGTACAGATATTTATAAAGGGGAATTGGAAGATGCTATAGAGGTTTTAGAGGAACTGAAAAATAAAATTTGAAAATAATATACGAAATCATAAGGATTAAAAAATGAAAATCAATAAAATACAACTCAATAACTTTAGGTTTTTTACAGATGATAAAGCTAATAATACTTTTGATTTTGATGCTCAAAATGTATTAATTTATGGTGAAAATGGGAGTGGTAAAAGTAGTATCTTTAAGGCTTTTGAGTTTTTAGCTCAAACGCATATCAATAAAGATGTTCTTTTGAAATCTAAGAATATTTTTACTCATCAACCAGTATCTTTGGAATTTGATCTAAATAATGGTGAAAATATTATTATCGATGAAAAGCATTTGGAAAATTCTTCTAATTATATAGAAGCCTTAGCTATTTATAAACCTATGTTAGAATATAAAGATCTTTTAAGGATACATTATCAAACAGATAAAAGTAGAGATGAGATAAATATTTATGAGATGCTTCGAGAATTATTTAAAGCGTATCCTATCAATAAAAATGAAGTTTTATCTGATACGAAAAATCCTGATACATATTTTAACTTATTAGAAAATCTTTTAAATGATATTATTTTAAACGATATTAATGATTACTTATATAAATTTGATAAAAACTTTCATATTCAAAAATTCTTTTTTGATAAAGAGTTCACCGAAGATGGTAAAGTTGAATTTATTATCAATGTAAAAATCGACTTTATGAATACTAATTTGGATAATTATCATCATTTTCTAAATGAAGCAAAATTATCTGCATTGGCAATAGCAATACACTTTGCGATTATAAGAAATATTTCTGATAAATTAGAACATAATAGTTTAAAACTTCTTATTTTAGATGATTTACTTATATCATTGGATATGAGTAATCGTTTGAATTTGATAAAATTATTACAAGATTATTTTAATGATTTTCAAATATTTTTCTTTACACATGACAAAGCTTTATTTGAAATATTTAAAGAGAAAATGAGCTGGAAATCTTACGAGGTATATGTAGATGATAAGGATGATTTTGAAAAACCTATCATCAAAAAGTCACTTAACTATTTTCAAAGTGCCAAAAAACATTTTGAGGAGTATGATTATCCTGCTTGTGCGAATTATTTACGCAAAGAGATAGAAAGAATTAAAAAAATTAAAGAGAAACAAGAATCATCTACAAATGAAGATAAAAAGGTATTTGGTAAAATTAAAAAGATGCTTTTGGGTGAAGACTTGATGAATGATGCAAAAAATGGGCGGATTATTGGAAAATTGAGAGGTTTTAAAACAGCTTTTGAAGATGAGAGTGATACTGGTATCGAAATTGATTTGAAAAATATCAAGAGTATTACTGATAGGATACTTAATCCTCAATCCCATGATGATACTTCAAAACCACTTTATAAAAAAGAGCTTGAAGAGGCGATGGAGATTATACAAAATATTAGAGATGAACTATAATAAAAAGCTCTTCAAGTATCTCCTTGAAGAGCTTTTTTATTTAAAAATAAAATATTAACTATCGCTATTAAATATATCTCGAGTATATATTTTTTCTTTTACATCTTCTAAAATATTTTCAAATCTATTGGCTATGATAACATCACTTTGTTTTTTAAACTCTTCTAAGTCTTTGATAACTTTACTATTAAAAAACTCATCTTCTTCCATAACAGGCTCATAGATAACAATCTCAATCCCTTTGGCTTTGATTCTTTTCATAATACCTTGTATAGCACTTGCTCTAAAGTTATCCGATCCACTTTTCATCACAAGTCTATAGATACCAACTGTTTTACTTGAGGTATTTGGATTAAGGAGTGAGTTATTAAGTTTTTTTATTATACTGTCCGCAATAAAATCTTTTCGAGTACTATTACTCTCTACAATAGCCCCTATAATATTACTAGGGACATCTTTGTAGTTTGCTCTAAGTTGTTTCGTATCTTTTGGTAAACAATATCCTCCATATCCAAAAGATGGATTGTTGTAGTGTGTACCAATTCGAGGATCAAGTCCTACACCATCTATAATATCTTTTGAATTGAGTCCATGTGATTCAGCATAAGAATCAAGCTCATTGAAGTAAGATACTCTCATAGCCAAATAGGTATTTGAAAATAGTTTGACAGCTTCTGCTTCTGTGGAATCTGTAAGTAAAAGATCTATATCTTTTTTCAATGCACCTTGTGCTAAAAGATTTGCAAATATTTTAGCTCTCTCTGATTTTTCTCCTACAATGATTCTACTCGGATAAAGATTGTCATATAATGCACTTCCTTCTCGTAAAAATTCTGGAGAAAAGATAATATTTGTAGTATCAAACTTTTCATTTACAGATTTTGTATATCCTACAGGAACAGTTGATTTGATTACCATTGTTGCATTTGGATTGATCTTTAATACATCTTTGATCACAATCTCTACGAGTTTTGTATTGAAATAGTTTGTTTCTGGATCATAATCTGTGGGAGTTGAGATGATGACATAATCAGCATCTATATACGCTTCTTTTGTATCTAAAGTAGCTCTAAAACTTGATGCTTGTGGTTCTGGGTTTTGATTGAGTATTCCATTTTTTTGAAAAGCATTTAAGTACTCACTTATCTCTTTATCTTCTATAGGGGAGATACCTTTATTGAGCATATCGACTTTTTCAGGTACGATATCGAGTGCTACTACCTCATTGTGTTGTGCTAAAAGTACACCATTGGATATACCTACGTATCCTGTTCCTGCTATGGCTATTTTCATCTAATCTCTCCATTTTTTAAGAATTGTTTAAATGGAATTTTATCTGATTCAATCTTTTAGTTTGATGAATCTTAAAATAAATGAGATTATAGTAAGATAGTATGTTGACTTACTTAAAGGATTGAGCCAAATTCCCAATAATCAAATGCCACCCATCAATAATGATGAAGAAAATAAGTTTAATAGGTAATGAAATCATAACAGGTGGTAACATCATCATACCCAGACTCATTAAAATAGAGGCGACAATAATATCGATAACCAAAAAAGGCAAAAATACCAAAAATCCTATCTCAAAGGCAGTTCGTAACTCACTTACAATAAATGCAGGCATTAAAAGTATAAGGGAAACATCTTCAATATTTTTTGGATTTTCTTGTTTTTTGATACGGTAAAATAGTGCAAGATCTTTTTCTCTTGTATTTTTGATCATAAACTCTTTAAAAGGTCCTACACTTTCATCAAAGGCAACTTGGTAGTTGATTGTCTCATTCATATAGGGTTGGATTCCATTTTCCCATGCTTTTTTTGCGTAGGGTTCCATGATAAAAAATGTCAAAATCAAACTTAATGAGATGATGATTTGGTTTGGAGGTGATTGTTGTAAACCCATTGCTTGTCGTAAAAGTCCAAAAACTATGATAAGTCGTGTAAAACTTGTAACCATCAAAAGCAGAGTTGGTGCGAGAACAAAAAGCATCAATATTATTGCAATATTAATAGTTTTTACAAATTGAGCTGGGTCTTCAACCGCTGCTACGGATAAATTTACAAGCGGCGTATCTTCCGCTCCAAAAAGTGATGCTGTACAGAGAAGTAAGAATAAAAATAGAAATTTAATTTTCATTTGATAATTGAGCCTTATTTAGAATTGAACACAATTTTGTACCATACAAATATATGTTCCATGATATATATATCCACAAAAAGAAAAATAGTGCAACACTAAAAGATCCGTAGATCGTTGCATATGTCGTATTTGCACTCACATAATATCCAAACAATGTTTTTGTAACACTTAATGTAGTAAGGGTAATTGCACTCGCAAAAGTAGCTGAGGCAAATGTTATTTTTGTATTAACAGAGATGATAAATAATATGATAAAAATTATCCATATAAATAAGGAGGTAAATATATAGATAGAAAAAGAAAATTTTGCATAGGTTGATATGAAAATAAACAAAAAAAATACTATAGGGATCATAATTAAAAAACTTAAATATAAAAAAAATGATTTGTAAATAGCACGGGAATTAACCCCATAAATTTTATTGACTATATATTCATAATCTTTAAAAAACATAGTAAATACAAAAAGAAGATAACCAATACCAATATATCCAAGTTTTTGTGTATTTGCCAAAAATTTATCTATTTGCTGTGCTAAAGATGTAGAATGTGTGGGATTGATAAAATCTAAAATATACAACATAATTGTATCAAGATATTGAGAAAAGGTAGGTATATTTGAGATAATAACGATTAAAAGTGCAAGTAATGGTAAAATTGAAAAAATTGTAAAAAAACTTAAACTTGCAGCATAATAGGGTGTATCATCATTGAAAAAATCAAATATACGTTTGACTAGATTCAATTAATCTAGTCCCATTTTAAATGGATTTAAAATATTATTGGGATCAAACGCTTTTTTGATATTTTTAAATAGATGCATCTCCGCTTTTGTAAATGCAATATCCATATAAGGTGCTTTTGATGTTCCTATACCATGTTCTCCGCTCAGAGTTCCACCCATATCCACAACAAGTTGAAAAATCTCTTCGATTGCTTTATGTCCATCTGCCATCTGTTTTGGGTCATTTTTATCTTTGACCATCACATTTACATGGATATTTCCATCTCCACTATGCCCAAAACAAGGTACTTGCATCCCATATTTATCACCTATTTTATAGATCTCCTCTAATGCTTCAGGTAACATACTTCGTGGCACTGAGATATCTTCATTGAGTTTTTTTGTACCAAAAATAGTCACAGCAGGACTTGCATTTCTTCTTGCAAACCACAATTTTTTTGACTCCTCTTCATCTTTTGCAATAATAAAACTTTTTGCTCCATTTTCCATAAAAGATTTTTCTAAAGTTTCGAGTTGAAAAGTAACTTCATCATCTAAACTCCCATCGACATCACCTACTAAAACAGCACCTGCATCGCTTGGTAAATCTACATTAAGCTTTTCTCGTAAAGCTTGAATCACCAATTTGTCCAAAAATTCCATAGCTACAGGATTAGCGCCAGAAGCCAATGATTTAAAGACAGCATTCATAGCAGATGTTACATCTGGAAATATTCCCATATATGTTTTTTTGTATTTTGGTTTTGGGATAAGTTTAAGTGTAATTTCTGTAATAATTGCCAAAGTACCCTCAGAAGCTGTTAAAATACCAGCTATATTGTATCCTGCTACATCTTTGATGGTTTTTTTACCCGCTTGAATAATATCTCCATTTGGTAAAACAGCTCGAAGTGCCATGACATAATCTTTTGTGATACCATATTTTGCAGCTCTCATTCCCCCTGCATTTTCACTCACATTTCCACCCAAAGTAGAGTACTCTTCACTCGCAGGGTCTGGAGGATAAAACAATCCTACTGCTTCTACTGCTTTTTGTAAAGCCATATTCACAAGTCCTGGTTGCACTCGTGCTACCATATTTTGCATGTCGATCTCTAACAGTTCTTTCATATGTCTTTCGAGTGATAAGATGATACCACCACTTGCAGGTAATGCACCACCAGTAAAACCACTACCAGCACCTCTAGGAACAATAATAATACGATGTTCATTACAGTATTTGAGTATTTTACTTATCTCTGCTTCATCTTTTGGAAAAACGACAGCGTCTGGCTCAAAGCGAGATTTTGTTGCATCATAACAATACGCAATAAGGTGTGCTTTGTCACTTTTGACATTTTCATCGCCTACAATAGAGATAAAAGTATCTATATGTCGTTGTTGTATCATTTTTTTATCTCCAATAATGTTGAGTAGTATTGCGTATAATTATCTATTTTGTTATCTCCAAAGTCCCAAAAACCTTGTTCTATATCTGTGATTTTTGTAAGAAAAGGGATATTTTCTGATTGGTCATCGTTATCTATAGAGATTGTATCTAAAAGTTTAAAAGTTGCAGCATCAAGTATATACAATTGATTTTGAACCACTATAAAAAGCGTTCCTATTTGTTGTTTTTGTGCAAAATTTAAAAAATCTTTTTTGTTAGGAATAGGAGTATAGATCAATTTTAGATGTGTTGCAAAAAAATCCTCATCAAGAAAATTTTGTTTTGGATAGAGTGCTTGTACAATCTCTTTTGCCTTAGTATTTGGCACGATAAGCAAACTTGTATTATAAAGATGATTTAAAATAAACTCATCTCCTTGTGCAGGTTTTCTTGATGATGTAGGGATAGCATCTTGTGGAAGCATTTGCTTATTTGTAAATTGTATAGTAGATCGCATTGTATTCGTAGCTACTACAGAAGCTTGTGCTATGATAATACTATCATTTTTAATAGTTTTTACAATAACACCACTTTGTCCAATAGTAAGATTGGGAATATTGATTTTGGCTGTATCTTTTTGCAGATCAAATATTTTTGTTTTTTGAAGAGAAAGATTGGTAGCAAATAAAGAACATAGAGTTAAAAAAGAGAGAAATAAAATTTTCATTAAATACCTTATATTATGGTTTGTTTATTGAATTTTATCAAAATAGTGTATACAACAACCTTATGTATATAATTTAGAACTAAATATTATTGTATAATACTGTCAATTATACCTAATATTTGATTTAATGTTTTTTCATTTGCTTTTTCAATAAATTTTATATTTCTTGAAGTATAATCTATAGACTTCATCTGCTCTCCCATAATAAAACCAGTGATATTTTCACTTTGCACTTGAATATGAAATGGAAAATCTCTTTTTGTATTGGTGATTGGACATGCAAAAGCAAGTCCTAAGTGTTGATTAAATATTTTATTACTAATGATTATTGCAGGTCGTCTTCCTTTTTGTTCATGACCACTTTGTTGATCAAAACTTAACGCCACAATATCTCCTTGTTCAGGGATATATTTTACCATTCTTCTAATCCAGTCTTGGTATCAAATTCTTCATGAATATTATAATGTGATGGTAGTTGTTTTACTAAATCATTAATATCATATTTTTTTCGTGATTCTTTTATTGGTTCTAGTACTATTTTTTGATTTTCAACTAAAACTTTCATCTTATCACCAATTGATAAATGTAACTCTTTCATAATATCTTTTGGAAATCGTAAACCTTGAGAATTTCCCCAACTTGAAATAGTAGCTGTCATAATATATTCCTTTTAGATGTATATCCAAAGTATATCATATATTGTATTAGATAAATAAAAAATATAACAATTTTTGAATATAATTTCTAATCAGTGCAATAAAAATCATAAAAAACGAATTTTTTTAAAATATTTTTTATAAAAAGGAAGCGTTGTTTTGGAAAACTTTTTTTTATTTTTATATAAATTGATATACCATTTATAGTTTATATCATACTTTTTTAACATATTTTGAGATAAAAGTGTATCGTTGATACTTCCCAAAACACTTGGAACGATAAGGATAGTTTGGGTATGAAAATTGTTTTGAAACTCTTTTATAAGATCTATCATAAAATAGTTTTTATTAATAGGAACCATAAGACCACCAGCTCCCTCAACGATAAGTACATCACATCTTTTGAGTAGTTTTTTTGCTTGTTGTAAAATATTTTGGATATTAATCGTTGTATTTTTATTTGCTACAAAGGGAGCTGCTGCCAATTTGAATTGGTATGGGACAACTTCATTGATAGTAAAATCAAAAGAGGGATTGAGTTTTTTTGTGATAGAGAGTAGTTTTGATCCATCTAATGGCAGATCTATGACACCTGTTTCAATAGGTTTAATGTAACCTACCTTTTTCCCTTTTTTGGCAAATTTATTTAAAAAAACTTCTGAGGCATAACTTTTGCCGACATCGGTATTGGTTGCTGTGATAAAATAGATCTGTTTCATAGTTTTGAGAGTTTTTGTAACATTTGAATTGATTCTTCTTGTGTAAAAAAGATATTTCTTGAGAGTTCACTATTACAGTTTTGCAAAAAAATCTTTTTTTGTTCTATCTGTACTGTTTTATTGTCTTTGTATTTTTCCAAAAGAGTTTGGAGCTGTTTTTTATATTGTGTATAAATCTCTTCTTTTTTTAGTACTGGATTTTTTACAGAATTATTTTTATTTTGTAAAAATAAAAAGAGGGTGATAGCAAGTATTATAAAAACAAAAATAAATTCCATTTTAAAGCTCCATTGTCATTTTAAGATTTGTCATTTTTTTCTTTAAGGGTATCTTCTATAAGATGTTCAACCTCTTCAATATCTTCTTTGATCACATCTTCTATAGGTGCATCACCTTTTCCTATGAGATATTTTCCCAACATCATAGCAGCCACAACACTCAAAACAACTAAATAAACAACCCAATCTTCAGGGGGTGGTTGTCTTGTCATTAGACTCTACAACTTCCCATTTTACTTAATGCATTGATTTTTTCTACACGACCGCTGTGTCTTCCACCTTCGAAACTATTGGTATCCCAAGCATCAACAATAGCTTCAATCATACCAGGACCACTTACACGCTCACCTAGACATAATACATTGGCGTCGTTGTGTTGTCGTGCCATTACAGCACTATATTCATTGTGACATAATGCAGCTCGTATTCCATCAAATTTGTTTGCTGACATAGACATCCCTATACCACTTCCACAGATCAAAATACCTTTGCTGTTTTCATCTTTGAGAACCTCTTCACACACTTTTGCTGCAAAATCAGGATAATCAACTCTCTCTTTATTTGATGGTCCCATATCTACAACTTCATGACCTCTTTTTTCAAATAATTCTTTTACGAATGACTTGAAATCAACTCCTGCGTGATCTGCTCCGATAAAATATTTCATTAGTATATCCCTTTTGTATGATTTGCTTTTGTCTCTACATATTTTGTTTTTTCTAATTGTGATGGTGTTTGAAATACTCTATCCCATCTAATTTTGTTGTTCTCATCCCAAGAAAAATATACAAACCAAGGTGTACCAACTATAAACTTATAAGGAACAGTTCCCCAAAATCTACTATCGTTACTATGATCTCTATTGTCACCCATCATAAAAAATTCACCTTTTGGTATTTGAGTAGGAAGTGTATCAAATATTTCTCTGTAAGGTGTATTTGTTTTTTGTACTGTTTCATCATTGTGAATACCAGGATGCTCTTTTCTATAGGGATTTTTTACAAAAGTTTTATTGGCTATTGTAACTGTATCATATCCTTTATAGTTTTTGGCGATATATTCATCTCCTTCTTGAGGGTGTAAATATAACTCTTTATCTTTGACAAATACAATATCTCCACCTGTTGCTACACATCTTTTAACATAATGAATTTTTTCGTTATGTGGATATCTAAATACGACAATATCACCTCTTTGTGGTTTTGGTCCTTCTATAAGGTGTCCATTGTCATTAAAATCAGGCAATACTTGCACCTCTAACCACGGCAAGCGAGGAGTAGGGATACCATACGAGAATTTTTTGACAAATAACATATCGCCTATAAGCAATGAGTTTTTCATACTTCCACTAGGTATCACAAATGCTTGTGCAACAAAAAATATAATTCCTAATACAATTACAATTGTACCAGTCCACGAACTACTCCATTTGTATAGTGTTTTTAAAAAGTTCATCTACAGTTCTACTCCATTTCTAAGTAACACGGATTTTATAGTATTTTTTAATAACATAGCAATAGTCATGGGTCCCACTCCCCCAGGTACTGGTGTGATATGTGAACATTTAGGGCTAACATTTGTATAGTCTACATCTCCCACGAGTTTACCTGTTTCGAGTCTATTTATCCCTATATCAATGATAATAGCACCTTCTTTTACCATATCTTCTTTGATAAGATTCACCACACCAACACCGACACAAATAATATCTGCTTGTAATGTGTGCTTTTTTAAATCATCAGTAAATATATGACAAATTTCTACTGTTGCATCTGCATTTAAAAGTAAAGTAGCCATAGGTTTTCCTACAATATTAGAAGCTCCCACTACACAAGCGTTTTTCCCCTTAGGGTCTATATTATATTCTTTTAAAAGTTCCATAACACCATAAGGAGTTGCAGGGATAAAACCATCAAGTCCAGCAACTACTCGCCCTACATTAAAGGGATGAAAACCATCTACATCTTTTTTGGGATCAATCGCTTCTAAAATTGCTGTTGTATCTATATGAGCAGGAAGAGGAAGTTGAACCAAGATCCCATCTATATTGGGATTTTTATTCATCATATTGATAATTTCCAAAATATTGTCTTGAGAGATTGAATCTGGCATCTCATGGACGATACTATATATCCCTGCTTCTTTACACGCTTTACTTTTCATATTTACATACGCTGCACTTGCAGGATCTACACCTACTAAAACTACAGCTAAACCTGGAGTAATCCCTTTTTGTTGTAATAGTTCTACATCTTTTTTTACTTCTGTTCTTATTTTAGTCGATAATTTCTTACCATCAAGTATAGTCATGCAAGATTCCTTTGAGTATTTGTATTAAAAACTTATATTATCAAATTTTTGTTAAATGTGTGATTAATAAATTTTATCTTATTTTCAGCTTTTTTCTATGATGTCGTAAATAACATCTTTAATATTTAAATAGGAAGATTTTTGAGAACTTTCACTTAAAAGTTTATCACAATCACTACATAAAGGGATCATATTTTCTAAATAATATTTTCCGCCATTTTCAATAGGGATAATAAGTTTAGGGTACAAAGTATTCATGGTGACAGCTGTTCCACAACGAAAACATTTCCCATGTTCTCTTAAAAAGAGAGCATTTTTTCTTTGCATCCAATCAGGAGGTAATTTTCCTCTGTTTGGTTCACTATTAAAAACATAACTACTCCACTGAAGCTCTTTTGGTGTTGTTTTTGGATATTTTGAAGTATCTATCTCTATTCTTTTAAATTGATCTATCATCTCATCTGCAATAGTATATTTTCGTAATTCTGGATTTTGTTCATTTTTACTCAGTTCAATAATAGTAAAATCAAATTTGATATTTGGAAAGTGTTTCTCTAAATATATTTTGAGTTTATTGATAAAAAGTGCAAGTGATTCTTTTTTGTAGAATAATTTTCCAATAATTTTTTTGACAGTAAATACAAAAGCAAAGATAGCTAAAAGCCAAATCAATGATGAAATAATATAGTCCGTTCCCAAAAAATACATTTTTATCTATCCTTATAATCTTAAACTGTATTATAATATATTTATTATTAAGAGTGAGCAAGGAGAGATAACTAACAAATAGCCACAAGCTAAAGATCGTAAATGAAGATCATTAGATTACGTTAGTGTAATTTTTTTCAAGTTTTGAGAGTATTTTTTTGTAAATGAGTATCTCTTCTAAGGAATTTTTATCTGTTTTTCCATCAATTTTTTCAATCTTATTCTTTATTTTGTTGATCAGCTTTTGATATTTATTTTTTGTAACATCTTTTTTAATTTTTAATTCTAATTTTTCAAAGATCATTTAAGCAGCTTCTAATTCATATAAATCAATTATTTTTTCTGAATGATCTAAGAAATCTAAAATAATAAATCTATTCCAGCCATAATCTTCTGCTATTTGAACTATATAATCCTCATCAGTACTATTATTGAGACAATAAATATCCATTTCATATTCTAAGGGGATAAGGACAGCTTCATAATTATTGGCGATGGCTTGTGCTATTTGTTTGTTGTAATATGCTTTGATTTTATTAAGATTTATTTTCATAATATATCCTTTTTTGAAGTAATGACATTATAAAACAGAATTATTTCAATTTGATTACTTAGTGGTAACAGAACAGTTACAAATAAAATAGCAATAATTAGTATACGGAATAGCTTTGTATAAGAGAGCTATTACACTACTTTAAATCTTAGTATGATACTATACATTTCAAATCAATCAAGAATTTTATGGAGAATATATGTCCCTCACGAACAATAAAAAAACGATTTTACTTATACTCGTAGCATTTGCCTTTAGTTTTGCAATACGTCTTATATGGGTACAACAGTTTTCAGATACAGAAGAGTTTAAGTTTCATAATCAATTTATGATCAATACAAATGATGGATACTATTATGCAGAGGGGACACGTGATATTTTATCTGGTGTTACACAAGATAATGATCTTTCACCAGTAGAAAAAGCAACTTCACAACTTACTGCTTTTTTTGCGAAAATACTCCCTTTTAGTTTAGAAACAATTTTGTTTTATCTTCCTGCTTTTTTATCTTCACTTGTGGTAATACCTATTATACTCATTGCAAAAAAGTTTGAGAAATTAGATGTGGGAATTATCGCTGCTTTATTAGGAAGTATTGCGTGGAGTTATTATAATCGTACAATGGTAGGATACTATGATACAGATATGTTAAATATCGTTTTTCCTATGCTTTTATTATGGTCTATTATCTGGGCTATGGATACAAAAGAAAACAAATATTTGGTCTTTACAGCGATAGATATTCTGGGGTATCGATGGTGGTATCCTCAAAGTTATGCCTTAGAGTTTGCTTTTTGGGCTTTAATTTTTGCATATTTATTGTACCAAATATTTCAAAATAGACAATCGTTGAAAAAACACTATGAAAATAGTGATATTGCATATACTTTGCAGCTTTTAACTATTATGATGCTAGCGATGATTCAATTAGAGATACTATTTCGTGTGATGCTTGTATTTGGATATTTTATGCTTTTTACCCAAAAAAGATGGCATAAACACCTTTATATTATGCTGATAATGACAGTGATTTTGTTTTTAAGTGCAGGTGGATTTGATACTATTTGGAATAAATTAAGAGCGTATGTGTTTACAGATCATATCAGTGTAGGGACACAAGGATTAGAGTTACACTTCTTTACAGTGATGCAAACTATTCGAGAAGCAGGTCAAATCCCTTTTGAAACTTTTGCAAATCGTATATCGGGACACACGATTACTTTTATTCTCTCAATCATTGGATATATTTGGCTCACTTGGAAACATAAAGTGATGTTATTGGGACTTCCTCTTGTAGGTCTTGGATTTTTGGCTTTAAGTGGAGGACTTCGGTTTACTATTTATGCTGTACCTGTATTGGCTTTGGGGATTGGATATTTAATCGTAGAGGTTTCTAAGTGGTTGAGTTCGCAACTTATAAACGATACAGCAAGTAAAATATCAAAATATATTTTGATGTTTTCTTTTACAGCTGCTATTTTATATCCAAATATTATTCATATTATAGGCTACAAAGTACCAACAGTATTTACTAAAAAAGAGGTTGAAGTTCTTGACAAATTGAAAACAATTGCAAGTAGAGAAGATTATGTGATCTCTTGGTGGGATTATGGGTATCCTTTACGATTTTATAGTGATATAAAAACTTTAGGAGATGGTGGAAAACATAGTGGATATATCAATTTTCCAATAAGTTATGTCCTCAATGCACCACAAGAGGAGTCCTCTAAAATGGCACGACTTGATGTGGAGTATACTGAAAAACGATTTGCAACGGTTGCAAACAATAAAAAATTTGATAAAAATGATACACAATATATCAAAATAGCTGGATCGAATATAGAACAAATGACAATCGATTATGGATATAAAGATACCAATGATTTTTTGGATACACTCAAAACAGATATGCTACAAGATAAGCTTCCTTTGAAAACACGAGATATTTATCTCTATCTTCCAAATAGAATGATGAATATATTTCCTACTGTAAATCTTTTTTCAAATATAGATCTCATGACTGGAAAAAAAGGCTCTCGTCCATTTTTTTATAAATCAAATACCATTAAAGATAGTGGTAATACAATTGAATTAGGAAATGGTATACGAATCATTAAAAATAAAGGGCAGATACAAATAGGGCAAAAAAAATTTACTATCAATAATTTTGCAGTGACACAGTATAATAGTAAAGGTATTTTAAATAAAAAGATACAAACTATAGATAAAAATAGTCCTATAAGTGTGATCTATATGAAAAATTATAATCAATTTTTAGTTTTGGATAAAAATTCTTATAATTCAACTTATATACAACTCTTTGTATTAGAAAATTATGATAAAAATTTGTATCAATCAGTTATTTTGACACCTTTAGTAAAAGTTTTTAAATTAAAAATATGATGATATAGAGTATAAGAATAATAAATAAATGTTATGGTATGATCACAGATTCACTTCGTAAGGATCTAAAATGTTCAAAATATTTTTCAATATTTGTTTATTACTCATCATAACAAGTACTCTTAATGCTCAAAATACAAAGTTAGATACAATCCTCAAAAACAATCTTTTACGTGTGTGTATCTGGCCTCAATATTACGGAATTAGTTATATTGATCCACGTACACAACAACTTGTGGGAATTGATAGTGATTTGGCTGTTGAGTTAGCAAAAGACTTAGGAGTACAATTACAGTATATCCAAAGCTCATTTCCTACTCTTATAAATGATGTGACGACAGACAAATGTGATATCGCTATGTTTGCAATAGGGGATACAGCTTCAAGAAGAGTAAAGATGCGATTTACTTCACCCCATTTAGAAAGCGATATTTATGGTATTACTACAAAAGCAAATAAGAAGATTAAAAATTGGGAAGATATTGATAAAAAAGGTGTCATAGTAGCTGTTGCAAAAGGGACTTATCATGAACCTATTATGGTCAAAATATTAAAAAATGCAAAATTACATGTGATTCAAGGCTTTAAACAAAGAGAAAATGAAGTAGAATCAGGAAGAGCCGATATATTTATAACAGATTATCCTTATAGTAAAAAAATGCTAGCCAAAACAGAATGGGCAAAACTTATTAGTCCTCTAAAAACATATCATCTTACACCTTATGCTTGGACTATGGCGTATGGAAATGATAAATTTTACGATGCCGTTGAACTTTTTATAAAAAATATTAAAAGAGATGGAAGGTTAAAAAAACTTGCAATCAAAAATGATTTGGAAGCAATAGTTATATCAAGATAAAATGTTGAAATATAAAAGTATAAAAGATATTAATATTATCATCATAAGTTCGATTTGTATATTTATTTTTATAGCAGTAGGAATTGTATACTCTTCAGATATACTCAAAAAAGAGACAGTTGAAAACCAACTCATTATTACAGAATTAAATGCAAAATATTTATCGAAAAATTTAAATCAACAAATAAATAATACAGAGATTTTCATAGAAAATCTTTCTAGTATTATTAATATAGATGATTCAAAAGAGAGTATTAACAAAATATTAACACAAACAGTTGGAAGATTTCCTATTATGCGTTCGATTAATATTTTAAAAGATCAAGAGATTATTAATAGTTCGAATAGATTTAATATTGGATTATTTATTGATGATAATACATTTTATCCCAAACCTCTTTTTTCTGATGATATATTGAGAGTCTCATATCCTTGGATTGGAAGAGATTTTTTTACAGGATCAGATGTGATATCCAATGACTTTAATGATGAACATGGTTTGTCTTTTTTGCCAATTATGAAAAAGATCACTCTACAAAATAAAACATATACAGTTATTATAAATTTGAATAATGAGTATATTTTAAATATGTTTTATGTTATAGCAAAAGAGATAGAGTTTGATGTAGATCTTTTACGAGCAGATAATGTTTTATTACTCTCTAATCGTTCAAAATATGTACTTGGAAAAAAGAAAAAATCCACCCATTTATTGACTCAAGTAATTACAACAAATATAACTAAAGGGATTGAAAATATTAATAATACAAAGGTATTAAGTACTTATGTATTACTGAAAGATTTTCCACTTATTATTGAAATCCATTTGAATTATGAAAAAAGTTTATTAAATTGGGAAAAGAAAAGTAGTGAATTTTTTAAAATATTAATGAGCATTGTTGTTATCTCTATAGTTGTTGTAGTGATTTTAATATTATTATATAGAAAAGAGAAAGAAAAAGAGATACATTTACAAAAAAAACAGATAGAAGATCATGAAAAATTTAAACATCTTTTTGATGATTCTCATTTTATGACACTTGTATTAGATCAAAAAGGGAAAGTCTTAGAGATTAATAATAGTAGTTTAGAGTTTCTCAATAAAAAACGAATAGATGCAATAAATCAGAATTTTTCAGATTTTGAATGTTGGGATACAGTTGAAAAAAAAGCTATAAAAACATTATTTTCTAGTAGTAAACTACAAATTACTATTAAAAAAGAGATGAATGCTTTAGATAAATTTCATCAAAAAGCAATACTTGATGTCAGTATTTTTACAGTCAATAAAGAGAGTGAAGATTATAAGTATATTGCAATTGGTCAAGATATTACAGAACGGAAACGGAAAGAAAAAAAATTACAGCAAGCATATACAGTTTTTAATAATACAAAAGATGGTATTGTTATTACTGATAAATTTGCCAATATTATGGATGTTAACAATGCTTTTGAAATAATAACAGGGTATACAAAAGATGAAATAATAGATAAAAATACCAATGTACTCAAATCAGATTTACATAAACAAGAATTTTATAGAGAGATGTGGAATACATTATCTACCCTTGGTTTTTGGGAAGGTGAAATAATAAATTATAAGAAAAATAAAGAGTTATATACCGAATGGCTCACTATAAATGTAATCTTAGATGAAAAAGGTGAAGTTTTAAATTATATTGGAATATTTAGTGATATTACAAAAGAGAAAGAGAAAGAGGTATTACTCAAAGAGAAAGAAGCACTGATCTATCAACAATCAAAAATGGCTTCAATGGGTGAAATGATTGAAAATATAGCACATCAATGGAGACAACCACTTTCGATTATTTCAACTTCAGCTACAGGAATTAAAGTACAAAAAGAGTTTGGTTTGATTACACAAGAGGAGGAGTTTGCTAAACTTGATGCGATTAATAACTCTGCCCAATTTTTATCTGCTACGATTGATGATTTTAGAGATTTTTTAAGTAAAGAGAAAGTACTTTCAAAATTTGATCTTCAAGATACGATATCTTCTGCCTTACAACTTATCAGTTCAAAATTAAAAAACAGAAATATAGAAACGGTAATAGAGAATGAACATATAATGATTAATGGATTGAGAAATGAGCTTATTCAAGTCTTAATAAATATTTTAAACAATGCAAGAGATGCACTAGAAGAGAAAGATATGGCAAAAAAATATATATTTATACAATCATATGAAGAGGTAAATTTTGCTGTTATTTCGATCAAAGATAATGGAGGGGGAATACCCAAAGATATTCTTGGCAAAGTATTTGAACCTTATTTTACAACAAAACATAAATCGCAAGGGACAGGAATAGGGCTGTATATGAGTGATCAGATCATTACAAATCATTTAAAAGGAACTCTCACTGCTACAAATACTGACTATACATATAAGGAAAAAAACTATATAGGGGCTTGTTTTGAAATAAGGATACCTTTAAATACTATGGAAACAAAAGAGTAATTTTTTATTGAGTCACTGTTTCGCTAAATTTTAGAAATTCTAATTAATAATATGTTAAAATAGAACATATTAATATTTACAATGAGGAAAATTATGAAACTTTACGCACCATGGGAAAAAACATTTAAGCGAATTTCGACACCATTTGAGCATTTTATTCATGCTCAAACTACTACAGGTATGATACTTATGTTTATGACAGTAGTAGCTTTAGTACTTGCAAATACAAGCTTATATGAGGCATATTCACATTTTTTTCATATGAATATAGATTTCAATGTTGGAAGTTGGAAACTTTCACATACTTTACATCATTGGATAAATGATGGGTTGATGGCGATATTTTTCTTTATCATTGGATTGGAGATAAAAAGGGAGATACTCGTCGGGGAACTTTCAAATATAAAAGTAGCTATTTTACCTATACTAGCAGCTGTTGGTGGTATGGTTTTTCCTGCACTTATCTTTTTGACTATCAATGCAGATGAAGTGGGTGCTGCTGGTTGGGGGATACCAATGGCTACAGATATTGCTTTTGCTATTAGTGCTTTGGTACTATTAGGAAAAAGAATCCCAACAGCTCTTGTGACATTTCTTGTTGCTTTGGCTATTGTAGATGATCTGGGTGCTGTTATTGTTATTGCTGTATTTTATACTGATCAAATTAACTTTTTACCTTTAGGACTTGCGGGAGTCGCTTTATTGATCTTAATCTCATTTAATAGATTTGGTATTCATACTATTTTACCTTATTTTATAGTCGGTGTATTTATGTGGTTTTTTATGCTCGAATCAGGTGTTCATGCAACAATTGCAGGAGTATTAGCGGCCTTAACAATCCCCTCAAAACCAAAAAGAACACCTGCCACATTTACAGAAGATACAAGAGGATTATTAGATGAATATGAAAAATATCCTGTTACTACAGATCATGAGGTACATGAAAACCAAAAAGCGATACTCTTAAACATAAAAGATAAAATTGATGCAGTTGGTACTCCATCTGCACGATTGGAGCATGGTTTACATCTTCCTGTTGCTTTGATCATTATCCCTCTATTTGCACTTGCAAATGCGGGGATAAGTATAGATTTTAGCTCTGTTGGTTCTACTATTATGGAGCCAGTCTCTTTAGGAATAATTTTGGGACTCATACTAGGAAAAGTGATAGGAATATTTGGAATCTCTTGGTTAGCAATACAATTAAAAATAGCAAAACTTCCACAAAACAGTACAATGAAACAAATATTTGGCGTAGCATTTTTAGGGGGTATTGGATTTACTATGTCAATATTTGTAGCAGATTTAGCATTTATAGGCAATGCAGAGCTTATTTTTCAGGCTAAAATAGGGATACTTTTCGCTTCACTTACCTCAGGTTTGTTTGGGTATTTTTGGTTGAAAGCTGTGTCGAAAGATCCATCTCAGTAAAGAGGAACATATGTCAGTTTTATTAAAAAGTACTATTCTTAAAAATCTCAAAGAGTTAAAAAAAACTTATCTCAAAGAGGGTTTTGTTATAAAAGCTTTATTTGGTTCTTACTCAAGGGGTGAAGCTACAGATAAGAGTGACATAGATATATTAGTAGAAGCTACACCTCAATTTGCTTCTCGTTATGGATTTCAAGCTATTCGTAGAATACAAGAGATAGAATCAGAAATAAGTGCTATCTTTAAAATACCTGTAGATCTTGCTGATAGTACAGGAATGGGGAAAACTGCCAAAAGATTTATCTTGGATAGAGCTATTTATGTCTAAAGAATCAATAAGCAAGATATATCTTATCGTTGAAAAAATAGAATATATTGAAAAAATTGTTATTAATTCAGGAGGTATAGTCAAAGCACTTGAAGATGTAATGACAATAAGACCAGCAATTTTGATGCATTTAACTGCAATAGCTGAACAATTTAACAAACTAAAACAATCACACTCAAATGAGATATTACAAAAGTTTGATAAAAATGATTTGAAAGGTTTATATGATGTACGAACATATATTGCACATGATTATGAAGGTATAAATCTCGCAATCATTGAATGGATTATTAGATATGGACTCCCAAAATTTAAAATACAATGTAAAAAACTTATAGATAATGATTGTACAAATATATAAAAAAAGGTAAATACTATGAAAAAAGTTATCATTACAGGAGCGAGTGGTTTTGTAGGAACTGCTTTACAAAATATGTTTACTCAAGATGGGTATGAAGTGATAGCTGTTCAAAGAGAACAGCTCAAAGATGAATCGGCTTTGCTTTCTCTTGTCGAGGGGTCGTATGCTATTATCAATTTAGCTGGTGCAAATATTATTAATAGATGGAGTGATGAGTACAAAAAACTGCTTTATTCTAGTCGATTAGATACTACAAAAGCTATTGTCAATGCTATTCAAAAATCTCAAACTAAACCCAAAATACTTTTTTCTACGAGTGCTGTAGGGGTATATAAAAATGATAAATTTTATGATGAAACTACAACAGATTTAGCAGATGATTTTTTGGCAAACCTTTGTAAAGATTGGGAAAATGAAGCCTTAAAAGCAAAAGAATTTGGTGTGCGTGTAAGTATCTTTCGTTTTGGTATTGTTATGGGTGAGGGTGGAGCATTGGGGAAAATGCTTTTGCCTTTTAAATTGGGAGTGGGTGGAACTATTGGAGATGGAAAACAAGCCTTTTCATTTATTCATATTTTAGATCTTTTAAATGCTTATAGATTTGTACTAGAAAATGATACTTTAGAGGGGATTTTTAATCTTACAGCTCCAAAACCAACATCAAACTATCAACTCACAAAAGCACTTGGAAAATATCTACATAGACCGACATTTTTACCAGTACCAGCATTTATGCTCAATATTATTTTTTCTGAAGGTGCAAAAGTCCTTACCGATGGACAAAGTGCTTTGCCTACAAAATTACTTGAAAATGGATTCGTGTTTGAGTATGAAGATATAGAGAAAACGATAAAAAACTTAGTGTAATTTTCAAACTTATTATACGATTAACTAAAAGGAAAAAAATTGTGATGGCTCCTCCTATAAAAGATGATAGATACAAACAGGTAGAAAAAACGATGAAAAAGCTCTCTTATGATAGAAGTGCTTTAATAGAAACACTCCATACAGCACAAGAAACATTTGGGTATTTAGAAAATGAAACTTTAAAATTTATAGCCAAAAGACTCAAGCTTCCTTTTTCAAAAGTATATGGAGTAGCTACTTTTTACCACTATTTTAGACTCAAACCCAAAGGGGAACATACTTGCGTTGTCTGTACAGGAACAGCATGTTATGTCAAAGGCTCTCAAGAGATTTTGCAAACTTTGGAAAAGAGATTTGCTATCAAAGCAGGAGAAACTTCAGAAGATGGGATACTTTCTTTACTCACTGCTCGTTGTGTTGGTTCTTGCTCCTTAGCACCTGTCGTTATTTTTGACAACAAAACTCAAGGAAAACTCACTGTTCAAGAGGCAAAAACTATTGTTGAGGAGTTATTAAAATGATTGAAAATATAGAAGAGCTTCAAGAGTTAGCCAATAAAAAAAGATGTACTCTCCAAAACTCACCACAAGAGATCCGTATATGTACAGGAAGTAGCTGTGCATCGTTGGGTTCTGATATTTTACAAAAAGAGCTAAAAAAAAACTTTAAACTTCAAAAGTTAGATGAAAAATGTACTATAAAATCTGTAGGATGTAGTGGTTTATGTTCTGAAGCTATTATGGTGTCCCATTATGATAAAGAGAAAAAACAAGAGACTTTATATGCAAATATCACTGCAGAGGATACTGAAAAATTTTATTTGTATGAAAAGAATAGTGCTGTATTAGAAGATAAAAAAGTCGATACAAGTACCCATTTTTTTAGTAAACAGCATAAAATCGTACTTGAAAATGCGGGTAAACTTGACCCAAATGATATAGAGGATTATATTGCACACGATGGCTATGTCGCTTTATTTAAAGCACTTGAAGATTTTACTCCAGTTGAATTGATACAAGAGATCAAACAAAGTGGTCTTCGAGGTCGAGGGGGTGGCGGTTATCCCACTGGTTTAAAATGGGAAACCGTATCCAAAGTAGAAAGTACCCAAAAATATATTATTTGTAATGGAGACGAGGGAGACCCTGGAGCTTTTATGGATAGGGCGATTATGGAAGCTGACCCTCACAGAGTACTTGAGGGAATGCTTCTAGCTGGCTATGGATGTGGTGCGAGTAAGGGATATATTTATGTACGAGCGGAGTATCCTGTAGCTGTTGAAAAGTTACAAAAAGCGATAAAACAGTGTAAAAAGTTGGGAATATTGGGACAAAATATTGCATTGAGTGGATTTAGTTTTGATATTGAGGTGCGTTTGGGTGGAGGTGCTTTTGTATGTGGAGAAGCAACTGCTTTGATACGCTCAATAGAGGGAAATAGAGGAAATCCACGACAAAAACCACCACACTTAAGTGATGCAGGACTTTTTGGAGAGCCAACAGTTTTGAACAATGTAGAAACATTTGCCAATATAGCACCCATAGTCAAAAATGGTGCTGCGTGGTTTGCAAGTATTGGTACAAAAACATCAACAGGAACAAAAGTATTTGCACTTTCTGGAAATATTAAAAACACAGGACTTGTAGAGGTGCCTATGGGGATAAGTTTGGAAGAGTTGATATATGATATAGGCGGTGGTGTCTCAGGAACTCAAAAACTCAAAGCGATCCAGACAGGAGGTCCTAGTGGTGGGTGTATTCCAGCTTCTATGATGGATGTTTTGGTAGATTATGATTCTTTGAAAAAAGTGGGGTCTATTATGGGAAGTGGTGGACTGATTGTGATGGATGAGAGTGTGAGTATGCTTGAGGTTGCACACTTTTTTATGGATTTTTGTCAAAGTGAATCATGTGGTAAATGTGTCCCGTGCCGAGTAGGAACAGTAGAATTACGAGATTTACTCGATAAATTTATTGCTCAAACGGCTACCAAAGAAGATTTTGAACTTTTAAAAAGTTTATGTGAAGTGGTCAAAGAGAGTTCTTTATGTGGATTGGGACAAAGTGCGCCTAATCCTGTAATGAGTACTTTACACTATTTTGAAGAGGAATATTTACAAGGGATTTACGATGATTAAAGCAAGGGTAAAAACTTTTATAATAAATGGCTTGGATGTATCAGCAACTTCAAATAGTAGCATATTAGAGGTGGCATTGGAAAATAATATAGCAATACCAACGCTGTGTTATTTGGAGGGTTTGAGTTGTGTGGGTGCTTGTCGTATGTGTCTTGTGGAAGTCAAAGGAAGTAGTAAACTTATCCCTGCATGTACTTCTAAAATAAAAGAGGGTATGGAGGTCGTTACCAATTCAGACAAACTCAAAGCCCATAGAAAAATGATACTCTCAATGATATTTGCAGAACGAACGCATACTTGTAGTGTGTGTGTCTCCAATGGGCATTGTGAGTTACAAAATCAAGCGGTTGATCTGCATCTGGAGCATAGTTTGGTGCCATATGTACATAAAAAGTTTGATTTGGATGCTTCACACAAAGATTTTGTATACGATCCCAATAGATGTATTTTATGTACACGATGTGTCCGTGTGTGTGATGAGGTTGAAGGTGCTCATGCTTTAGATATAGCAGGGCGTGGAATAGACGCTAAAATCATTCATGATATGGGAGAACCTTGGGCAGATAGTGAGAGTTGTACAAGCTGTGGTAAATGTGTACAAGTGTGTCCTACAGGAGCATTATTTGAAAAAGGGGTGAGTGGTTCGGAGATGGTAAAAAAGAAAAATATCATCAAAAATTTACTTGAAACAAGGGCAGCTAAATGAAAAAAATACGAGTAGGAACTATTTGGCTCGATGGCTGTTCGGGTTGTCATATGTCATTTTTGGATATGGATGAAAAACTTATTGAGTTGGCTGATTATATGGATGTGGTGTATAGCCCTTATGTAGATGCTAAAGAGATTCCTAAAAATATAGATCTGTTTATCGTTGAGGGTGCTTTGAGTACGGATCATGATCTGAAACTGATCCATCAAATACGAAAAAATTCCAAAAAAATTTTGGCTTTGGGAGACTGTGCTATCACAGGAAATATCTCCGCTATCAAAAACTTATTTGGAACAGAAGCTATTTTGAAAAGAGGGTATATCGAACTTGCAGATGAAAATCAAAGTGGAGAATACCCCTCAAAAATGGTACCAAAATTATTAGATAAAGTGATACCACTCAATGAAGCGGTAAAAATAGATATATTTGTCCCTGGTTGCCCTACACCTGCACTTGCTATTTATGAGGTATTAAAAGCGATTATAGAAGATAAAGAGATAGATATTAGCTCTTTGACACGATTTGGAAAATAGATGAAAAAACAAAAAATTATTATAGACCCAGTGACACGCATAGAAGGTCATGCCAAAATTACGATAGATTTGGATGAAAAGGGAAGTGTTGAAGATGCTCGTATTCATGTGACTCAGTTTCGTGGTTTTGAAAAGATTTGTGAGGGGCGACTTTTTACAGAGATGCCTGCTATGACCGCTCGTACTTGTGGTATATGCCCAGTCAGTCATGCTATCTCTTCAACCAAAGCATGTGATGAGATACTAAGCATCACTCCACCACAAGCGGCAATCAACTTACGAAAGATTATTAATTTGGCTCAAATACTACAGTCACATGCTCTAAACTTTTATCACTTAAGTGCGCCTGATTTTGTCTATGGTTTTGATGCAAAAAAAGAGGATAGAAATATTTTTAAGATGATGCAAACACACCCTGCGATGGCAAAAGATGGAATAGGTTTACGAGCTTTTGGACAAAAAATCATAGAAACTTTAGGTGGGAAAAGGATACATCCTGATTGGATAGTCCCTGGAGGTGTGAGTCATAGTCTGAGTAAAGAACAAAAAGAGAGTATAAATACTCAAATACCTCAAGCTATGGATATAGCTAAAAGAACTTTGCACTATTTTACCTCTAATCTTCATAAGTTTCAAAGGGAGATAGAGAGTTTTGCAGCTTTTCCTTCTTTGTTTATGTCTCTCGTAGATGGGTATGGTAATCTTGAACATTATGATGGTAAACTCAAATTTATAGATGCAAATGGAAAAGTACTCGATGAAAATATCAATCCTAGTGAATATAAAAACTTTATAAGTGAAGCAGTTGAAGAGGATAGTTTTTTAAAGTCACCGTATTATAAACCATTTGGATATGAAAAAGGGATCTATAGAGTAGGGGCATTAGCACGACTCAATATTGCGAATGGTTGTGGTACAACATTAGCTGATGAATATTTTGAGAGATTTAAAAATCTTAATGGTGGCAAACCTGTATTGAACTCTTTTTATTATCATTATGCACGGCTTATTGAGATAATCCATGCCATAGAAAAAATAGAGATATTACTCAATGACCCAGTAACACTCAATGAAAATGTTCGAGCACATGCACAAGTCAATAGTCTTCAAGGGATAGGGTGTAGTGAAGCCCCTAGAGGGACACTTTTTCATGATTATCAAGTCTCAAAAGATGGAGTGATAGAAAAGATGAATCTTATCATCGCTACAGGAAATAATAACTTAGCGATGAATCAAGGAGTCAAACAAGTAGCACAAGAGTTTATCGATACCAAAAATATCACTGATGGTGCACTCAATAGAGTAGAAGCGGTGATACGCTGTTTTGATCCATGTTTGAGTTGTTCTACTCATGCTTTAGGGGTAGTCTCTTCAAAAATAGAGATAAGAGACCATCATAAAAAAGTTATTGATCTACTTTCACGAAGTTAAACTTTGCGAACGATTATAGGGTATGGAAATGATTTAAGAGGGGAGGATGCTTTTGGGGTGGATGTTTTAAAAAACTTAGAGTTAGAAAACTTAGAAAATACACAACTCCTTACTCTTTTTCAACTTACTCCTGAGATTTTATTGGATCTTTTGGAGAGTGATGAGATTGTATTTGTTGATGCATGTTATTCTCCTGATTATCCGTACGCATTAGCATGTAATTTAGAAGAACAAAATCAAAATACTTTGAGTCATCATATTTCTTATACAATGATTGTAAAGATGTTAAATAGTTTATATAATAAATATCCAAAATATGAAGTTTTTTCGATGTTGAGTTTGGAATTTGATGAGGTAAAAGATGAAAAAAAATATAGACAAGTTGTAAAAAATGTTTCTACATACTTATCTATAGCTTAAGAGTGTTAAATTTATTCTTCTAGTGGAGTTGTCTCTTTACTTGTAGTTCCACTTAATTCAGCGATTTTTGCATCAATGATTTCAAGTGTTCGAGCATGTGTATCAAGTGATATTTGAGGTAGTTCTCCTCCCCAAATCTCTTGAGCTTCTTCAAAACCTTGTACGACACCCTCTCTGGCTTGTGAGATAATATCTGCATCGTCTGCAGAAAAACCAAATACAAAATCAGCTACTCTATTCGCTGTATTTTCTACACCAAAAAATCCCTCTTCACTTATAAGCTCCGTAGCTTCTTCTTCTGAGAGTTCTGTGATCGGTTTGCCTTCATATCCTATATCTTTGAGGCTCAATTGACCCTCAACCTCTTTGCCTGACAAAAAGTCCAAAACAGCACTTTGGGCATCTGAATTGTTTGTTGCATAGTCTTGAGCATCCATCGTGAGTAAAATAATTTGTGCATTCATTGATAATGAAACTTCTGCCGAAGCTTTTTCTAGTGTTTCTTCTAGTGAAAGCTCTTCCGTATTTTCTGGTGCTTCAAGTGAGTTTGTTCCTTCAAGGTTTGAAGTTTGTACCGTTAAGTCTTCAACTTGTGTGTAGCCATTACTTGTAATTTGCATAGTGTACCCTTTTTTGGTATACATTATAATCTTCTTAATATTAATCTAATATTAAGAAAGTGAATTGACTTGGTTTGTTATTTTAAAATAAATTAACTTATTTATAAAGAGATAAGAGATACAATCAAATATGATAATAAAAGAGTAAAGGGGTCATAAGTATGGAAGTGATTATAATTTTTATTGTATTTTTGATTATTATTTTTATAACAAAAAAGAGTCGAAAAGAGTGGAATAATAAAGGGATAAATAAATATACTAAGACTCATTACAATAAAGAGGGTTATAATAAAAAAGGCTATGATAAATCGGGATTGAATAAAGAGGGTTATGATAGAAAAGGGTATGATAAATCAGGTTTAAATGAAGAGGGTTATGATAGAGATGGTTATGATATATCAGGGTTCAATGAAAATGGGTATGACAAAAATGGCTATGATAAATCAGGTTTAAATGAAGAGGGTTATGATCAAAAAGGCTATGATAAATCAGGTATGAATTGTGATGGTTATGACAAAGATGGATATGATACAAATGGTTATAATGAATTTGGTTATGATCAACAAGACTATGATAAAGAGGGTTATGACAAAAATGGCTATAACAAAATGGGTTATAATCAATACAACTATGATAAAGAGGGTTATGACAAAGATGGTTTTCCTCAAAAAAAATATTCAGATGATTTGGTAATAAATAAGTTTACATTTTCTATTTATAATACTTATGGATATGATTGTAATGGATTTAATAAATATGGATATCACAAAGAAACAAAAACAAAATTTGATCAATTAGGTCAAAATAGTGCAGGGGAAAATATCAAAACTTATTTGGATTTTATTGATTCTAAAAGTATAGCTTCACGATTTAGACAAAGTGATTTTGATAAATATGGGATCGTATTAGAAAATGAAGATTTTACGATACATTATAAAAAAATAGGTCTTTATTATAACAAATCAGACAAAGAAGCTATGTATATTTATGGTAGGTCAATTATTGATAAAATAATAGATTATGTATTAGAACATATAAAAAAATTGGAAAATCAAAATAATTTAATCACAAAAATTGATTTTATTTATCAGTATTTTACGAATCTAACTATCAAAAAAGAAGAACTAAAAGATTTTGTATACAATGCAAATAGGGTATTGGAAAATGAAAAATATAATGATACTCTCTCTAAAGATGCGATAATGCGGATAATCAATTGGTTTTTTAAAAGATGGTTTATGTACTATAATTACAATGAAAATGGTTTTAATAGTTTAGGAGTACATAATATCACAAACAAAATATTTGACTCTCAAGGCTATGATAAAGATGGCTATAATCGTATTGGCTATGATTGTTTAGGTTATGATAAAGATGCTTATAATAAAGATGGTTATGACAAAAATGGATACGATAAAAATGGTTATGATCACGCAGGTATAAATAAATTTGGGTATGATAAAGATGGTTATGACAAAAATGGATTTGATCTTTATGGATATAATGAAAATGGATACAATGAGATAGGTTTTGATAAAAGTGGTATAGAGGCAGATACACATTCACGATATGATAAAAATAATTTGGATCAATTTGGATTGGATACAAATGGATTTAATGAAAATTGTTTGCATAAGGATACAAATTCTTACTATGATAAAGATGGATATAATATACTTAGATTTAATAAAGATGGGATAAATAAAGAAACTTCAGATAAATATGATAAAGATGGTTTTGATACAAATAGATATGATAAGCAAGGGTATAATAGATATTTGTTTGATGTTGAAAATTTACATTTCCAGTTTAGTAAAATAAGAGAGGATACTCTACTCGATGCAATAACTATGCGAAATATGCTCAATGATCTCAATGATTTAAACAGTAGACTCTTTGAAGAACATTCACTTTATGAAAGTGATGATGAAAAACTAATGAAATTATCAACGCTATTAAGGGACAATGTCAATAGTATTATAGAGGAAAAAGATATTGCATTAGAGTTGCCATTAGCCAAAAAATTATCAAATTATTTTGCTGAAAAAATTGAAAATAAGTATGGGTTTGGCTTCGATAAAGATGGTCTGAATATCTATACAAAAACACCTTATTCGATATACTCTTATGATAAAAGTCGATATGATATAGATGGGTATAATAAACATGGCTATAATAGAGATGGGTACAATAAAGATGGCTATAATAAATACAAATATAATAAATATGGGTACAATAAAGATGGCTATAATAAGTATGGATTTGATAAATACGGATATAATAGAGATGGATATGATGAAGATGATTATGATAGCGATGGATACGATAAAGAGAATTGGGATAGAAATTTTATAAATAAACATACAGGGACTCAGTATGATGAAGATGGATATGACAAAAAGAATTGGGATAAAAACTTTATAAATAAAGAGACAGGTACTGAGTATGATGAAAATGGATATGATAAAGATGGATACGATAGTGAGCATTGGGATAAAAACTCTATAAATGAATATACAGATACCAAGTATGATAAAGATGGATATAACAAAGAGGGGTATGATATATTGAATTGGGATAAAAACTCAATTCATAAAGAGACAGGTACTCAATATGATAAATATGGATATGTGAGGAGATTTGATACTAGCTTTAAACTCCCAATTACAAAGAAAGAAACAGCTCTTTAGGTTGGAAAAATGGGGGAGTGTTCATCAATCTGTGTCAGCTATCTAGTAATTCCTAAAATTGTATCATAAATTTAATGTTTTATCTAGTCTTCCCTCAAAATAAATTGAGAGTTGAGAAATTGTTAAGCTCCAATTTCTCACTGATCTGTCAACCCTATATCATACTAATCATAAAAAATTCTAAGCAGCAGTTTCAGTTTGTAACATCATATTTTCGAACTCTACTGGGGACAAATTTTTATTTGAACTATGCATTCTTTGT
>Ga0193965_1000009_pt1 | contig 91723 bp, 134 predicted proteins | sample FB_8_MG_FD_140330 | JGI IMG/M metagenome (GOLD analysis project Ga0193965, IMG submission 140330) | Microbial mat bacterial communities from the Broadkill River, Lewes, Delaware, United States - FB_8_MG | ecosystem: Environmental > Aquatic > Freshwater > River > Microbial mats | place: USA... | reverse complement strand
TTTTTATATTTCTTTAATTTAGAAAAACAAATACCTATCTCTTATTATATTAATTAGTTTTAAGGACATCTAAAAATCCCTATAATTTATCTTTTTTTTATCTTTTTATATTTCTTTAATTTAGAAAAACAAATACCTATCTCTTATTATATTAATTAGTTTTAAGGACATCTAAAAATCCCTATAATTTATCTTCTTAAAAAACTTGAAAATATGGATTATGTAGTAATCCATATTTGATAAACTAATTCGTTAGAATTAGTCATTTAAACAATTTCAATAACCAAACATCTTTTATCATCTATAGTTACTTTCATATCCTTAACCTCAACCAAAGCTCTAATCATTCTTTTATAATTATTAAAACCTATCATTTTCTTTCTACCTTTTATAGTAAATTCATTTCTATATTGATTAAATTCATTATATTTAAATTTTATATCTTTATTTGTATATCTTTCACCTTTTGTAAATTGACCTATAATAAATATATCTTCTGCCGTTTTATTATTAGTATATCTCTTTAAAATCAATTCAAAAACATCCTTATCATTAGGACAAACATCAATCATATCATATACATTTTGTTCTTTCAATAATTCCATTTCTATCATTCTTCTAATCTTTTTAACTAAATTTGAATCCTCGTGTTTAAATCTTCTTATATTCTCTTCTTTTCTCATCTCTCTTGTTATATTTATTGTATCTTTATGTTCTGTTTTAGAATATATAAATTCAGTATCCCAATTGTATAACATTTTAATCTTCTTAGAAAAATAAAAATCATTTAAATTGAACCTTTCAATATCTTTTGAATCCTCACATTTATATGAAGCCATTAATAGAGGTGTCATTTCATATTCATTAGTTACATCATTTTGGCATATATTTTTAACCATTCTTTCGTCATTTTCATTATAACTAACTATATTTTTATTTAATCCTTGTACTATATATTCACTCATAATCATAAGTTCTTTATTTTCCTTTTCATAATCCGTCTTCTTAAGATTTTTAAAATTAGGATTAATATCTAAATACATTTTTACATTTGCTTTATTATTTCTAGGTCTATTACCTAATTGTTCTATTTCGTGTGTACTTAAAAATCCTAAAATATGTATTGTTTCTATATCATCCAATATAGAAATTCCCTCTAAACCACTTTGAGTCATAATCAAAGTATCTATATTATCAGGTAACTTATTATTTTCTATTAAATATCTAATATCCTTATTTGATTTAGTTTCTTTATTGTAGAATAGTGAATGTTTTCCATTAGCATTTAATCTTTTTTGGATTTCCTTACCTCTATACTTATCATTAATAAATACTATTGTCTTTTTAGAATTTGGTATATTAGTGACATCTTTTATAGTATCCTCTTGTGGACTATTGGTGTCAATTATTTTTAACTTTTTAGGTGTAGATTCTTTAGAGTTTCTTATAGTTATTGTATTTGTTATAAAATTATCATCAAAAACTGAATTATCAAAAGTCCCTGACATAAGAACTAATTTAATTTGACTTTGTACTCTTATACAATACATAAAAATTTCATTAAGAACTCTATATCTATATGAGAATGCTGAATAAAAATTATGAGCCTCATCTATAAATATATGACATTTTCTTGAAGCTAATTCATTAAATACTCTAATAGCTGAATCATAAACACATACTACACTTTTATATTTTTTAGCCTTTTCCATATCAAAATCTTCACCAGCTCTATAAATGTATGTATTATAACTCTCTAATTCATCTCTTAAATTTAAATAAGGAACTGTTAAAACTACAAATTCATCATCACCTATTCTATCTTTATATTCATTTAGAACATAATATGTTTTACCTGAATTCGTAGGTGAATCTAAAAGGTTTACACCCTCTTTTTTGAATATATCATTATTCTTAAATTGCACCAACTCCGATAATTTCTCACCATCTTTCAAATAATAATCTATATCACCTTTAAATCTCTCATTTTCTAATCTTGTATCTAATTCTTCTTTATAATCATTAGTTACTTTATTTAATATCATTCTATTGTCTTTTTCAAATATTTCCAAGGCATCTTTCACATAACTTAATGGTGTTCTATCAGTATGCTTTTTAAAATAATTAGATTTACCCATAAAATGAACCATATCATTTTCATTACATCCTAATTTAAATAAATCAACTGCCAATTTAAGTAATTTATTATATCTAGCTTTTATATGTTGAGAGTCAAATTTATTTACTAATTTTTCAGAAAAATATACCTTAGCTTCTTGATTGATTTCACAATTATCTATATTAACAGTTCCTAATAAATTTCTATAGGCTTTTTTATTTTCTTTATGAATTAATATATCATTTTTCTTTTTGGTTATTAATTCATCTTTAAATCTTTCTCTTAAATCTATTGAATTAATACTTATACCATCTAAACCAATAATAGATATATTTTTAGCATTAGGATTGTCAATTGATGGTAACCAATTTTCGGGTTTATAGAAAGGTCTACAACCGTGTAAACAACTTTTATCAAGCTTTTCATTGAATATAAGATGAATACAATATAAGGTATCTTTTAGTTCATCTAGGTTTTTAATTTCTTTGGGGTCTTCTAATGGTATCATAATTCTAAATCTATCTTTAGAATCTTTCCCATGATTTGTAGAATTTGTTATGTAGTGTTGAAAGTTTTCATTTTTAAGAATTTCTAAAGATTCTTGAATAGTTAATCCATCATCTATATCAAGAATTAAAAATCCACCATTTCTTATGTAGTTTTCTTGTTTAAAATCTCCATCGGTTATTTCAGAACTTATCCAATTATTTCTCTCTTTATTGGCACTTGTACTAATAACATCATTTCTTTGGTCTTCTAATTTATATACAAAAGTACCAAAATCTTTAAATCTTGCTCTATTATATAAGCCTCTATTTTTGACATTTAGTCCAAAAGTAACTTCTAACATTTTTATTTACCTCTTTATTCCTTTTAATAGGATTTATGTGAGTTAATAAACTTTAGATGAGGTGTTCGTACTTCTCGTTATCTAAGTTTATTATGATGAATAATTTGATTTGGTTTCGGTACACTTAAAAAGAGATTTTACTTCCTTTTAAATGACCTAATAAAACTTAGATAACGATGGCGTACGAAAGCCAAATCAAATTATTCATATCTCATTAATATTTATATATCTTATTTTAGGGTAAATTTGTTTAAAATTAGAGGAGAGTGAATAAAAAGTTTTATAAATAATAGAAAGGGTTTTGTATTTAAGGTTAGTTTAAGTTTATAAATAATAGAAAAGGTTTTGTATTTAAGGTTAGTTTAAGTTTATTAGACTATAATTAGGTAGATTTAAAGAAATTAAAAATTAAGGAGATTAAAGATGAGAAAATTAAATGAGGGTTTTAGAGAGTTTATGGAGAGAGAGAGTTAGGTTTAAATGAGGGTGACAAACCTGATTTGTCAAGATTTGAAGAGTATGAAGATATAGACGGAGATGGTTTTGATTATGATGTAAGATTAACTGTCGATGATGATACACTTTATATTATGTTTATTGATGAAATTGAAAGTAATATGGGTGATATAGAACTACCACTTAAATATATCAAAAACAATACATTAGATAAAATAAAAAAGAAACTGAGAAGTGATAAGAGACAAATTAGAACCAGTGAAGATTCTCATTCTTTGAGTGATTTAATTTGGCAAAACCCAGGTATTATGAAATATGTAGAAAGAGTTAAGAATGTATTAGAGAGAGAATAAATATACCAAAGAAAGTTGAAAAATTGTTCTTAATAAAGAAATATAGCTCTTTTAGGGAGTTAATTATGAAATAAAATCAAGTCCTTATGGACTTGATTAAACCACACCTAACAAAACTCGGTGTCCTAGTTAATTATGATAGGGTACAAACTTCCCAAAACTCCCTACCAAATCCCAAATATTTTAAACATCCATTAGCTATAATTCTAAAGATATAAATAAACTAAAAGGTATATAAATGAATTTTTATATGAACAAACAAAATAGAGATGATATAATTGAACTATTATATTCGGATTCGGGAGCTTGTGTTATAGTTTCTCAAATAGAGACTTTAGAAGATGGACAACCATCTGGTAGAATTATTAGGAAATCTAAAAAAGAACTTAAAAAAACATATAAGAAAACTAACATAAAAAATGTAAAAGTTCCTCCTATTTCTGATGATATAAAGCAAGAAATTGTGAATACTTTTATTAATGATAGAAGTGAATTATTGGATAATACTAAAGAATATATAGCAAAAAGAAACCTAAAAAATAGACAGGCTTATTTTGAATCTATTTCTGATGAGGAATATCTTAATTCTTTAGAAGAGTTTAAGGATAAAGATGATAAGAAAAAGTCTATAAAAATAGCTCAAAAGAATAAACAAAATCAAAGAGAAATGGAGATTGAATAATGGGGTCTAGTTATGATAAAATACTAGACACTAAAAATCTAGTAAATTCAAGAGAAGACGATAAGATATTCTTTGGTAAATATTCAGGATTTCAAAGATATGATTCACCTAAATATAAATTTGCTGTTATTCAAGAGGAGAGACAAAGAAACGCTTTTTGGAATCCTAACGAAATTTCTATGAATAATGACTCTCAAAAATTCCCAGAATTACCCCAACATATTCAAGAAGTTATGATTAGAGTATGGCTATTTCAGACATTAATGGATTCAGCTCAAAACTCTGGACTCGAAGATGTACTTGCTGGACTATTTACTAATCCGGAATTTGAAGCTATGGCAAAAACTTGGGGATATTTTGAGTTGATTCATTCTTTATCCTATTCACATATTCTTAGAGGTATTTTTAGTGACGCTAGTGAAATTTTTGATAGAATTGATGATTATCCTGAAATTAAAAATAGAGTTAATAAAGAAATTGATTTATATTCAAGAGTTAAAAATATAAATAATTTAGAAACTTTAGAAGATAAAAAGAAATTACTTCTTGAATTATTAGTTTCTATATTTGCGTTGGAGGGTGTTAAATTTTATGTATCTTTTCTTATTACATACATAATTAATAATAGTTATAGCTCATCAATACAAGGTGCTACTAGAATAATTAAACTAATCAATCATGATGAAGATTTGCATAATGCTATGAGTTCAGGTACTATTAATATATTAAAAAAAGAAAAGGATGAGGGTTTTAGTGAATTAATAAAATCTAAATGGTTTTATGAAATGTCTAAAAGAGTGTTTCAAGAGGTTTATGATGATGAGATAGAATTTGGAAAATATCTAATGTCTTTCGGAAATATACCGGGTATCACCGAACCTATTTTAGAGCAATTTCTAAAGTATTATGTAGATTTAAGGTTAAAAGCTATAGGGCAACCTGAAATATTTGGACAAAAAAAGACTGATATTGTTAGTTGGTTTGAAACATACAAGGACTTAAATCTTGATAACGCGGCACTTCAAGAATCAGATTTAGCTGTTTATTCGATTGGTATTATGAGAAATGATTTGGAAGATACTCCACAAGATATGAATAAAATTTTAAATAGAATAAAAGAAAGAAGAGAAAATGTCTAAAAAACAAAAAAGATATAATAAACTATCACTAAACGAACTAACAAAAGCTGTCAACAGTAAAGAGGTAATAGATATTTCTAATCAAGATGAGATGAAAGCTAATAAAATTATTCTCATTAAAAGAGATGGCAAAAGAGAATTGTTTAGTCCTAAAAAGTTAGATAGAGTATGTATGTATGCTACTGATAATAATAGGAGTCTAGCTGATGAACTTATTAGAGACACTAAAATTAAGCTTCAAAAGGAGATAAGAATTCAGGATATGTATGAGCAACTTATCAATACAGCAGTTAATAAAATATCTATGCTATTTCCAATTTGGGAAACTATTTCAGCTAAACTACAATTACTATCTTATTATAAAGAGACATATAATTTAAAAGATACTAAATCATATCCTCATTTAAAAGATGTTTTTGCTAAAGGTATAGAACATAAAATATATGATAAAAACACTCTTAAAAAACTAACTGATGATGAGATAGAACGGCTTAACAGTGTTATAGTACCAGAAAGAGATCTAAACTTTACATATAAATCTCTTTCTATATTTTTTGATAAATATTGTTTGAATTATACTAAAACAAGAAAATTAGAACTACCTCAAATTACATATATGAGAGTAGCTATAGCTTTAATGATTGAAGAGGACGATAAGGTTCAAAGGATTATAGAGGAATATAATGCTCTTAGTACTCATCTATATACAAGAGCTACACCAATTAATATGAATGCTTTAACACCTAATCAACAGTTATCTAGTTGTGTTTTAACTACTCTTATTGATGATTCACATAACATTCTTGATACTGGTAAAAACTTAGGTATTTATTCCAAATATAAAGGTGGTACAGCACTTGATATAACTTCAATGAGAGCTAAGGGTTCATATATTGAGGGAACACAAGGTTATTCAAGTGGCCCTATACCTTTTATGAAGTTTTTTGAGAGTATTATGAAAGCGTGGAATCAAGGTGGAAAAAGGGCAGGAAGTTTAGCAGTTTATTTCTCTTGGTGGCATATAGATGTATTTGATTTACTTTCACTAAAATCTAATGGAGGTACTGAGGAAAATAGAGCAAGAGGTCTTAAATATGCTTTAAAACTTAATCAAATATTTATAGATAAAGTACAATCAAATGAAGACATTTATCTATTTGACCCAAAAGATACTCCTAAATTAATAGGTGTATATGGAGAAGAGTTTAATAGAAATTATAATGAATATGTTGCTAAAACATCTATTAGAAGAAAAAAGGTAAATGCTAGAGAGTTATTTCAAAAGTTTTCAAAAGAGAGGTCAGAAACTGGTAATATTTATGTTTTCCATGAAGAGAATGTAAATGATGGAAATATGACTGATAGATATATAGGATGTTCAAATCTTTGCACGGAAATTTTGGAATCTAGCAGACCATCCGAAGTAATTAGTGAAAGTCTTATGACTCTTGAAGATGGTTCTAAAGTAATTGAAAAGAAATATACAGCCGGTGAAGTAGCACTTTGTAATCTTACTTCTGTAAATCTTGAAAAATGGTACTATATGGATGAGGATAGTAGATGGAATACTATTAGAGTGCTTCTTAGAGGTCTTGACAACACTATTGATGTTGCTTCATACCCTGTTAAAGAGGGTAAAAATGCTAATATGATGTATAGGTATATGGGTGTAGGTGTTATGAATTATACAAACTATTTAGCACTTAATAAAATTGTCATAGATTCTAAAGAAGCTCTTGAAGAAACTGATAAATTATTTGATGATTTATCATATAAAATTATATCAGTTTCTATGGAGTTGGCCAAAGAAAAGGGTAGATTTGAGAAGTTTTATGAAACTGATTGGGCTAAAGGAATTTTACCTATTCATAAAGCTAAACAAGAGGCTATCAATTTAACAAAATATGAAGTTGATATGGATAAATGGAATAAATTAGCCGAGGATATTATGAGATATGGTTTAAGAAATGCAACATTGATGGCTATTGCTCCAACATCTACATCGGGAAAATCAATTAATGCCACTGAAAGTATTGAACCTATTAATAATTTTTTCTATAAAGAAGAGGGTACATCAAACATTCCAACACTTGTACCTAACTTTAAGACTAATAACCAATATTACAAAAAAGCTTTTGACTGTGACCAATATTCGTTAATGGAAAATGCGGCGGTTAGACAAAAATGGCTAGACCAATCTCAAAGTGTTAATATGTATTTTTTGAGACCCGATAGTTTAGAGGAACTTATGGATATACATCTTTACGCGTTTTATTTAGGGCTTAAGACATTATATTATGTTAAACAACCTAAAGAGGGTGATGATGAAGAATGTGAGAGTTGTAGCTAGATATAAATAAACCAAAAGGAAATAAATTTGAACAACATACCAAACTTTCTAAACTTCTTCAAGGAGGGTTTAGAATTTAAAGACGGTGTTTATATATCAGTAAATCCCAACAAAGAAACTGAAACTAAACTCAAAGAGTATCAAGAAAAATATCTAAAGGAAATAGATGATATTGATATTAATAAAAAATTACATTGTACCCTGATATATTCTAAGAAAATTCATCAAGGTCAAATAAAAACCAATGAAAATAAATATAATTGTTCTTTCAAAAGTTTCAATAAATTTGGAGAAGATTCCGATATACTTGTTTTAGAATTAGATTCAAAGGATTTAGTTAATAGAAATAAAGAGCTTGTTCAGGATTATGATTTTATATCAGATTTTGATGAATATTCTCCACATATTACACTAGGCTATAGTTGTAAAAATTTAGATATTTCTAAATTACCTAAGATTGATTTTGAAATAGTTTTAGAAAATGAAGTGGTAGATAATTTGGATTTAGATTGGAGTTAAGAAAGGTTTAAGTTTAGTGTGGTATAATACATTTATAAATAAAAGAAAATAAGGAGTATAGTTATGAAATTATATAGACAAATAGTACAAGAAAAGATAGATGGTTTGAATGAGGTTAAGATTAGTCAAGGTCAAGGATTAAAATATTTTAATATCATAAAGAAATATCTAGGTTCAAAAACTATGGATATGGAACAAGAAATGGGTTATGTATTAGTTAATTTTGATAATATAACTTTAGTATTTAAAGATATGTATTTAGTTGGATTTAAAGAAGATGGAGAGTATTTTGAAGTTTCAAGAAATCTAAAAAGCATAAAAGAACTTAAAAATGTAAGAGATTTTAGTAGATTCTTTGGTAAGCAAGTACAATCGGTAAATGATATTAAGAAACCAAAAGAAGTGATTGAACAAGGAGATAGTGAACTATTTGGTGAGTTCACCTTCAAACATATAGAGAATGATATAGAAAAGCTATCTAAGAAATATGGTTTTAATAATATAGAATTTAAAGATGGTGGTATAGTGCTATATATTAATAAAGATGAGCAAATGATACCTAATTACGCCACTGAGGAAGATATTAAAAGAGGTCATTTTTATTATCAATTGGTTAATGATACATATAAAAGATTGAATATGTTTATGAAAGATATTGAAGGTAATTTTATTAATGGACTTCGTACAGACTCTGGTGGACAAGTAAGTGGTAGGATATATATAGATAATATGTAATATCCATCATAAGATAATAGTAGAGATGTATAAACTCCCTCTACTACTTCCCGAATATTTAAGTATCTATTATTATAAAGGAATTAAATGAATAAACTTTGCACAATATGTCAATCACCTTTAGAAATTCAAGATTATATTACAAAATATGATAAAGATAGAGATATAACAACTCTTGAACCTCTTTATAAATGTAGGGCTTGTAAAACTAAAGGAACCGAATATAACAGTGTCAATGAAAAAATGAGGAGTCTTTATTTCGATAAAACAGGAATGTTTAGTTATGATAAAGATATATTAAAATGGTTCAAAGAATATACAAAGGAAAATAATGCACAAAATCCCAACTAGAAAATATTTTAAAAATGATGAGGTATATAGATTTGGTTCTATTGATGAAAACACAACGACTATAGAAAAACATACAGTTACGGCTGAGGGTTTTAGTGTTATTGAGAAAATAGAGTTTGAAGGAGATGAGGAAGTTATTACAAGTATTTTAGTACCCAGTATAGGAACTGATAAACTAGCTAAAAATATATTCATTCAAGAAAAGGATTTCTATACACTAAATGAAATAAAAGATGAGGTTGTAGGTGCTATAGGTAAATCTTCATTATCTAAATGGATTTAGATGATTATAATTCTATCAGGATTTTCAGGAGTAGGTAAAGATACTATCCTAAATAATATAAAAAACCTCTATAAATTTAAAGAAATTATATCATATACTTCAAGACCTATTAGAAAGAAAGAAATAAACGGTAAAGAATATCATTTTATTTCTAAAGAAAACTTCAAAAATAAAATAAAAAATAATGAATTCTTAGAGTATAGAAAATATATAACTAATACAGATACTTGGTATTATGGTATTCATAAATCCTCTATAAAATATGGTAATTATATATCAGTACTAGATTTAAAAGGTCTTAAAGCGATTAGAAACAAATTTAAAGTTATCTCTATTTTTATCGATGCACCTATAGAAATTAGAAGAGAACGAGCTATATCAAGAGGTTCATTTTGTCAAGAAGAATTTAATAGAAGGCTAAAAGATGATTTAGAATTATATCCAAAAGATATTATAGAAAATGAATTCGATTATGTTGTTGAGAATATAGATTATAAAAAATGTATAAAAGAAATTAAAGGAATTTTAGATGGATTATGAAAGTTATTTTGAATATTTACCAAAATATATAGAGCCTCAAAAAGGTAAAGAGTATTTTAGAGATATTATGAAACAAGTTGATTGGGTAAGCCATTCATATCAATTTTATGGTAGAGAGGTCAAAATGCCTAGAATGGTTAAATGGTATTCCAAAAATTCCTATGACTATTCAGGGTTGCATAATGAACCTTGTGAAATGATTGAAGTGGTAAAGGATATAATGAAAGAATTAGATAATCATAATTTAAATTCTTGTTTATTGAATCTATATAGAGATGGAAGTGATTCTATAGCTAAACATAAAGACGATGAAAAGTCTATGGACTCCAACGAATCAATCTATGTAATATCTTTAGGGACAACTAGAAAATTTACTATTAGAAGTGATGATAAAACCTATAAGAAAACTATTAATGTAGAACATGGAAGTTTATTTATTATGAAGAAAGGATTTCAAGAACATTTTACTCACGAAATACCAAAACAAAATAAGATATTAACTCCAAGGATTTCTTTAACTTTTAGGAAATCTATATAGTAATACCAAACAATAAGCTACAACATAAAAATTAATAAGATTAACTAAAGTGTTTTATTAGTTTTTCTTTTTAATACCCTTTTTAAATATGTAAGTGAATTTAAGATAGTAATGTCTTTTTTAAATTTTCAAAATTAAAACTTTTTAAATTAACTTTTGATTTAAAATACCTCCGTTTAATTCCCTTTTTTACATTTCACATATAAGTTTAATTCATTTGTGTATAATTCTAAAATAAAATAAAAGTATCTACGATTGAATATAATAATTTATATTTTTTAAAATTTTTATTCTTTTTCTTTATTATAAGAGTTTTTATTTACAAATTTCACTTTTTATAAGTTTTTGTTATATTTAAACTATTATATTACAATCGTAGATACTCTTATATACTTCTATATCTTTTAAATACCCTTAATACACATTTAAACATCTTTAAATCTAATACCATATACATACTATTAAATCAATTAAAATAAGCTTACATCCTCTATTATAACCATTTTTATTCAAAACCATCTAAGATTAAAAGTATAACAAAAACTTATAAAAAGTGAAATTTGTAAATAAAAACTCTTATAATAAAGAAAAGAATAAAAATTTTAAAAAATATAAATTATTATATTCAATCGTAGATACTTTTATTTTATTTTTAAGTTTAGATGGCTATAATTAGAGTATCAAAACAAACAAAGGATTTAAAATGGCAACACAAGACTAGGTATTACTTAAAAGAAGAGTTAAATTAAGTAAAAAAGATATTATAGAATACGATAAAACTGTTACTAATTTACAAATAAATTTTATGACATATAAATCAGTAAAAATAAATTCATAAAAGATTATATATTTAAGTAAGATTTAAGCTAACTTACTATATAATCTAAATATCAAAACATAAAGGATTAAAAATGAGTTAAAATATCCTAAAAGATTTTAAAGAGGTTTAAGTTACATTTAAGTAACTTTTAGATATAATACCAATAAGAGTTCAAATACTCAAAAACAAAAACAAAAGGAGACTTAAATGTCTAAAACTAACAAATCACTAACTGAAGCTATCCAAACAAAAGACCTAGAGGCTGTAATCAATGTAGTTCAAGAAGCTGTAGAAATTTCTAAAATTGATGGAATTGAGATTACACCAAAATCACCAAAAGTTGAAACAGCTTACGGGGCAATGAGTGTTTCTATTTTAGATGAAGAATCAAAATGGGAATTTATTAGAGCTGAATATGTTAATGTTCTTAATGCTGTTGAGAATGTAGATATTGATTCTATGACTCTAAAACTAGGTGAAGAATTAGCTCAAAAAATTCTTATTCAAGAAACTGCTAATATCATTGCAAGTAATGCTGTCCTTAGAAATATTTCAGGAATAAATAAACCTATTGGTGGATTACTTTAGAAAACTATCAACCCTCTTTTGGGTTGGTATTAATTTTTATATTAGAATATTTCGGTAGATTAATATAAAAATTAATAAAAAGGATTGAATATGACTTTAAAAGAAGAATTGGAAAAATTAAGAAATAGTAAAGGTGAGATTAGAAATCTTGCTTTTTATAGTGATGGTGAGTGGACTAATGAGAATATCAAAATGGTACATAAATTTATAGGTGATAAGGGTAGATTTTTACCTGAAAATTTGTGTAAAGGAGAATATATCTTTGATAATAATTCAGAGCATGGTTGGTTTTATAATTGGAATAAAGGTGATGATAACTTCAAAAATTGTAGAAAAGTTAGATATGAAGATGTTTTTGAATCATCACAAATTAACATAATCCCATTAAAAGATAGAAAGTTTAGACTAGAAAATCTTACCGAAAATGAATCCAAAGAGGTTCAAGAATGTTGTTTTGGGAATGGTGTATATTGGTGGAGTGGTAGTAAATCATTTCAATATTTTAGAACATTTAATATAGAAACTAAACTAAATACTAATACTATACCTCTTGAAGATACAAAACTAATCACACCAAAAGATTTCCTAGAACTGTACTCAAAGAAACCAAAACCTTTAGTTCCTACTCAAAATACATATACTCTTAAAAAAGAATTGTTAAATTGGACTAAAGATAACAAAATTTGTATAACTTGGGATAATGAAGAAGATAAGAATATAATTTTAAAACTTTTAGATGAGAATGGTTTTAGGTGGTCTAGTGGTCAAAGCGTATGGGAATATAATTTTAGTAATAAATATATATTTATTGGAGTAAATAACACATTAAGAACTACATCAAAAGATGTAAGTTACATAGCAAACAATTATAATATTTTCTACCTAAAAGACATAATAAACGAAAAAGGATTAAATATGACAACTACAAATTCACTAAGAGAAGAGTTAGAAGAGTTACGAGATAAAGATGGCAAAATTAAAGATTTAGCTTTCTATAAGAAATCTGGTGAAGATTGGACGGATAGTGAGTATAAAAATATATTAACATTTACTAAAACTGTAGAGTTTTCTAAAGGATTAGATATAAGCATTAAGTGGATATTCTATAGTGAGTATAGGAATACATATTTTAGTTGGAATATTCAAGAACACCATTCTAATTTCCCAAACCTTAAACAAGTAGCTTATGAAGATATATTTAACACAAAACAAACCACAAAAGACACCCAAGAAGATGACCTTAGTAATATAGTTAAAGACATTCCGTTAGACATAGAAGAAATCAAACAAAAATCTTCCAAAAATTTACTTAAAATTTCTATCATTCAAACTAGTTGGAAAAACCCAAAACCAAAGATGAAAAATCTCAACAAAATTAATGAAGGTGATTTGATTATTTCAGAAAATGATATTAGACTTATTCAAGAATTTAAAAAATCTATTATGAATCAAGAAGATTGTTGGTTGGTGTATGAAAAGAATAAGATTAGTACAGGTGATGTAGTTGTATACCTAAAAGATAATAAAATATATACCGATATAGTAATAAGAATTAACTCGAAATCTTATAAAACTACATCAAGTAATATAAAAGACGATGAAATTATTAGAATATTTGGCAGAAAAACTGATTATATTATTGAACCTACTTACTATTCTTGTGGTAATGTTATGGTAGATAATACTATATATTCTAAGGAATCTTTTGAAACTAAATTTAAAACAGCTAAAAAGAAAAATGAAAATATTTTAGAATATTCCTATGAGTTATCAAATATTTCTAAAAAGTATTCTATAGATATTCAAGATTTAGAGGCAAAAGATAAAGAAATTCTTAGAAAAGTAAAGGTAATGTTAGACCATCCTTTAAAAATTAAAAGAAAAGAATGGGTAATGTTAGTAGGTGATTCAGGAAGTGGTAAAACAAATTTAGCAATAGATTATGCCAAAGATAAAAATATGGAGTATGTTATTGAAAAAGGTAATGCTCAAATTACTAAAGATGATTTAGAAGGTTTCTTTAGCTTTACTACTCTTGAATATAAATCACCTCTACTTAGAGACGCTGTAGAAAATGGTAAAGTTTATATCTTTGATGAAATAGATGCTTGTAATCCTAATACTCTATTAATATTAAATGGATTGAAAAAAGATACAGTACAATTTCCTGATAAGTTAGTTAATGTTCATTCTAATTTTAGGTTAATTGCTACAGCAAATACTCTTACTTATTCGGAGGATTATAATGCAAGAAGTCCAATGGATAAAGCAACCATAGCAAGGTTTCAAGTTGTTATTTATAATCTTAAAGAACCTCATCTAGCTATTAGATATGGATTAGATAATATTCTTGAAGCTAAGGAATTGGTTAATACTAAATCTAATGTCAAATTTAAAGATTTACCTCCTAGAGATGTTGAGAGAATTGTAGATAATTTGATTATATCTAAAGAGTTGAATGATTATAATATGCTTTTTGAAGATATGGATATATTTAATTCATAATTAAAGAGGATTTAAGTAAATATTATATATAATAAATAAAAAGGAATAGAGAATGATTCAAAAATTAAACACAAAACCTAATGAAGTACCTAAAATTTTAGAGGGTTGTACTGATACAAGATGGACAAATAATACAATATATAACCATTTTGAGAATCCAATTGATTTTATGGATACTATTATAGCTAATAAAGAGTTAGCTAATCAAGAGGGTAAATTTTATATTGAAGAGGGTATAAAAGCTTATAAGAAATTAGACGAAAAAGATTCAAATTATGATAAGTTATATGATGATGTAGCTAAAAAAGTAAAATCTAAACTAATAGCAAGAGGATTTAAAACATCTCTTTTATATGGCAATGTAGAGTTTTCAACTGAGAATACAGGAATGATGAGTAAAACTAGAGCTATGTTGGGTAGAAGAGATTGTTATTTCAAAAACTCTACCTATGATGATTCTAAATTATTCCACGATATTTATATTAACCTTAGTTATAGTTGGGAGGTTAGTAACTCAACTATAAGGAATAATTCTTATGCTTTATTTGCACTTGTATCGGCTTTATCTAAGGTTATTGGTATGAGGGTGTATGTTGTGAACCATGTATCAGGTAAACCATCTAATACTTGTTATTCCTATAATTTAAAGAAGTTTAGAATGCCTATAAAACCTAAAGAATTTCTATTTTTTACATCAAATTCCAAAAGAACTTTTGGATGGGCATCCTATGAAATGATTTCTGATGCTGAGGCAATGGTAGGTAATCCCAAAAATACAGTTTCTATAGCTGATTTTAATCTTGATAAAGAAATTGATGAGATTTTAACTAAGGTTAAGAGAAGAAAACCTAGGTTGTTAAAGTAGGATTTATGTTATAAACCATGTATATAAATAATATAAAAGAGGTGATTATGAATAGGGAACAAAAGCTGGAGAATTTAATTTTAAGAATAGGTAAATATAGACCAGAGGGATTACTAAAAGATTTATTTAAATCCCAAGAGAGGAAAAGTATGCAAAGAGGTCACCCTCTACCCGATTATACAATTAATGAGTTACTAGTTACGTTTTTAGATAGTGATTTATTTATTAGACTTTATAATAACTGGAAGGACTCAGGTTTTGAGCAAAATTTAAGACCGTCTTTTGACAGATTAGATAATAATAAACACTACTCATTCGACAATATACAGCTAATGACATGGAAAGAAAATAATGAAAATGGTAACCAAGCAAGAAAAGATGGATATGGAGTACAGCTTAAACCTTTAAACCAGTATTGTGTCAATACCGGAAAATTTCTAAATTCGTATGTTAGTGCCTCCCAAGCATCTAGGGTATTGGGTTTAAATAGGGCTAATATATCTAGTGTAGCTAGAGGAAATACAAAACAAAAGACTGTAGGGGAATATTTCTTTATATTTATGGATGAAGTTACCGATGATTTACATAATACTAGATTTATAGAGGCTAAAAAATCATATTCTAAGAGAGTTGGGTTAGAAATACTACAACTTGATAAAGATTCTTTAGAGGTTTTAAACGAATTTAAAAATATGACGGAAGCAGGAAAGGAATTGAAATTACCTTCCTCCTCTTATGTGGGGATTTCAAAAGCATTGAAGGATATTAATAAGTATACTGCTTATGGTTTTAGATGGAAATATAAAGGATTATAGGATGACTTTAAAAGAAGAATTAGAAAAATTAAGAAATAGTAAAGGTGAGATTAGAAATCTTGCTTTTTATAGTAATGGTGAGTGGACACAAGAGAAGTATATAAGGTTATGCGAATTTGTGGGATGTTCTTACGACCATTCAAAAATTCCTTGTGATAGGTGTTTTATATTTGATGATGGATGTAAAGAAAGTTGGTTTTTTAATTGGAGTATAAATGCAGAAAACTTCAAAAATTGTAAAGAAGTTAAGTATGAAGATTTATTTGAAGATATTTCACCAAATTTAAAACCAACACCAACCAAAAAATACAAAGAATCTAAAATACCAAAGAAGAGAAAAGGATTTAGAACTATATGTATTCCATCAAAAGAACTTAAAAAGACTCAAAGAGGTATGTTGAAACAACTATATACTTACTTCAATAACCTTGAAAGTCCTAATAAAAATCTTTTGCATGGTTTTCTTAAAAATAAAAGTCCAGTTACTTGTGCCAAAGAACATATAGGTTTTAAAAGTACAATTATGATGGATATAAGTAACTTCTTTGATTCTATTCATAAAGATAATAAAGCTTTTAAACCCATCAAAGATTATAAAAACTTTGATGAATGTTTTACAGTAGATGATGAAAGAACAGCCCAAGGATTTGTTACAAGTCCTATGTTAGCTAATATATCACTTGTGCCTATTTTAGATATTCTAGTGCCTATTTTGGTATATTATCATAAAGATTTAGATATAAGTTTTAAATTGACTATTTATGCTGATGATATTCAATTAAGCACAAATACCGAAAACCACGAAGATATTAATAATCTTATAGAAATAGTATCAAATGTATTTAATAATTTTGGCTTAAGTATTAATAAATCTAAAACTAGAATACGATATGCTAAGTATGGATTTAGAAGAATCTTGGGTATAAATGTAGGAGATAAAAATACACAAGCTACTAGAAAGATTATGAGAAAGATACGAGCATCAAAACATCAATCTAATAACTCATCTTTAGGTGGATTAACAAATTGGAAAAATCAATCAAATAATTAAGCTTATATTAAGTTTAATTAGCTATAATTAGAATATTAAAACAAAGGATTAGATGATGAGTGAATGTATAATGTACGAAACTAAAGGTATAAAATTAAAAAAAGTATTTTTACCTATTGAACTAATGAAAGAATTATTAGATGTGGAATATGGTTATATTAGGATAGCCCCTTATGACAAAGGATTTATTCAATATGTTGGCGATAAATCATATCATGATAGGTTTTGGGGAATGGCAGACGGAAGTTGTCCTGTTGATTATTTTATTAAGGATATATGTGTTAAATATATTAAAAAATATAAAAAGTTTAATATAAAAACGAATAAAAATAACTGGAACTTAATCTTAAAGACAACACTTAGTATATACAATGAAAATAAAAAAGTAATAATGTCATAACATAATAGATATATTTGCTTAGTTTAATAAATAGAGGTAGTATATAATTTAAATGATATTAGAGTTATAGATATACCATTTACTACAAAACAAAAAGCTCTTAAAGGTATTATTGAGTATGCTAATAGTATATATGGAACTGTATCAGTTTTTGAAATGAAAAGTGGTGGATTACTATAAACAATTAAGCTTATATTAAGTTTAATTAGCTATAATTAGAATATTAAAACAAAGGATTTAAAATGAAAAGAGCATTACTAACAATAGGAACAGACTCAGACTTTTATCTACTACTAGATAATAAAGAAATTAAACAGTACCAAGAAAAAGTGAGAATTGAGTTTGAATACAAAGATAAGGATGATTTACTATATAAATTATACGAATATTGTTACATACGAATAACACTGGGTAGGAAAGATGAACTACTAGCACATTATTTTGGCTGTGATGTTTATGGTTTTCTTGCAGAGTCATACGATGAAGATGGTTGTTATGTCGATTTAGGTAATTACTCAATATCAGTAGAAACAAATTATACAAGTAAGGTATATAAAGACTATAAATAAAAGGATTAAATCTTGAAAAATGGAACAATAATATATGGAATATTTAGGAATAATGAACCTTGTAGAAATAGTGTAGGATTACCTCATATAAATAGTTGTATTAAAATATATACATATAATGACAAAAATTTGGTTGATAGCTCTCAAAACACTAGAGACTATGATACAATTCTAAAAGCTTCTTATTTATTTACCAATAAGGAGGAAGCCTTAACTAAAAAGCTTAAACTAATTGAAAGAAATAGACAAGAACATATAAAATGTATCAATGATATGTTTGATGAGGCTTTAGAAAATATTTACATAGAAGAGTTGTAAATTTAGAATATTTTAAGTAAAGTTATAGTAAAATTATAACATAAAAAAGGATATAAACCTTTAAAGATGATTACAGATTAATTTCTGTATTTTACATACAAGAAAGTACATAGCTAGAGTGTTGAATCGACCTTTTATAATGTTAGTACATAAATCTTGTAGATTTCCAAGAGCAGAAATCTACAAGATTACAGGATATAACCACATCCTCGAAACAAAGTGTAATCATCTTTAAGGGTTTATATTTTATATCCTTTAGTTAATGAAGTGTAGATTTTTCAGTATTTGTAATTGTGTCGAATCGACCATATATAATACAAATGCTATATGTTTTTGGAATACTAACAACTAAAGTATTTTTGTACACTTCATAAGCTATAAATATTTAATAAATAAAGAACTACATTACTTCAAAATAGGTTCTTTATTTATTAAATATTAAAAGGAGAAAGATGCAAGTAAAAGAAACAAGAGAAAAGGTTTTAGAGGAATTCGATGAGTTCCAACAAATTAAACTAATACAGGAAATACTTCAAAAAGATAATTCATTTGTTTTTACGAAAGTATTTGAAATGTTTGTGAATGAAGGTATAAAAGATAGACTAGAATATTGGTTGTATGATGATTTTGAAGAGTTTATAAAATCTCATCACAATAATAAATGTATAGATGACTATATCTATGATATAGCTTTTAGTGGGGATTCATCAGAAAAAGAAACTCTCAATGACTCAATAAATTATTATAGAAGTCAAAATATTATATAAAAGGATTAAAATGAATATCGTTAAATACAAAAACAATAGAGTGGTAAATTTGGATGCTGTTTCAAGATTAAGTATCTTTGTAGAGAAAGACCCAATTACGGCACTTATAAAATCAAGAAAAATAAAATTCAGTATGAATTATTCCATTAAACAAAATAATATAGAAAAAGCAGATTCAATTTTTTGGAGAGCTAGTAATCAAAAAGAATTTGATGAAATGATTAATTATATAAAAGATAATTTAGGTGATAGTTTTTTAAAAGTTAATAGCCCTAAAGCTGATTATATAAATTTAAAAAATATAAGCTCAATCAAATTCAAAAGTGATAGAAATAAGATTACATTTAACTATAACTACTCTATCAAATCAAGAGACGAGGATATAATTCCTGATTATGAGTTTATCTTTATGGATTCTAACGAAGAGTTCAACGAGGTTAAATCTAATATAGATGATATATGTCAAGATTGGTTTAGACCATTCGACCCAAATCATAGCTATATTAATCCAAATTGTATAGCGAGTGTTAAGGAAGAAGAGGATAAGCTTAGGTTTATTGTGAATTTAAACTTTTGTGTTTCTCAACCACAAGAAACTGACAAATATACATCTACATCTGCTTTTATCTTTTTTAATCTAAGAGATAAATATATATACAAAGAATTTTTAGATAGTTTTTACCATTTCACAAATAAAGGAGAACGATGGACGAATTAAATGATATAGAGGTTTCACCTCTTCAACAAAAGATGGATAACTTTATGAAAGCTAAAGATAGTGAGGAAGCTCAAAATATATTAGAGTTTGCTAAAATTCACTTAGGTTATGAGGCTGATATTAAAAAGATTAGGGGGTTACAAAAAGAGAATAAAGCTAACGCCAAAGATTTAGGTGTAAGTGTTGCTAATGTCAATAAAGTGATTAAAGCTTTTAAAGATGAACTAAGCTCAACGGGTGACGATGTAACAGAGTTTAATAATATTCAAAAAATATTAAAAGATGATGTGAATGTTCAAGCTATGATTACAAGTTTAATAGCTAAATAAAGTTAGTTTTAATAGAGGGTATTTTTATACCCTCATTTAAGATTAAATAAAGGATAAAATTATGTGTAATTGTAAACTATGTATAAGGTCAAAAAGATATAAAGAAATTATAAAAAAATTTAAAAAATGGAGAAATAATACTATATCTAAATAAATTCTATAACCGTATATATAATATAGAAGAGAGTTTAAATTTTAATGTTATTTATATAGATAATTTAAAAAGTTATCCAAAGATATATAATAAATGTATTGATATAAAAAATGTGGAATATAACTCAAAACTAGAAAGAATTGCATTCTTAAAAATGATAGAAAATATACCTAAAGATAATAGGTTATTTCTTACGGATATGTTTGAAACTTATATTTTAATAACAATAAAATCGTTAAAGTACGAAGAATATATCAAAAACCTAAAGAAATATCCAAAATATTATAAATTATGTAGAACATTAGAAAGGACTTAAAGATGATAAGAAATATATTAAGAAAAGATTATTCAAGTGACCCTGTAGAGGTTAAATCGGAATATACACGAGAGGGTGTAATAATTGATACCATAACTTATGAACCCGAAATTAACAAAAGTATGTATAGTATTCCTTATGACCAATATAGAGATATGATTGATATAATTTCGGATAATGAGGTTAGAAGTCGTATGGCTAATAATTTAGCTGAAAATTTACTAAAAGGTATATCAATTAGTAAAGTTAAGGATAGAGGTAGAATGACTTTTGAAGCTAGAGTATCATTATTAGTAGAAAAGAATACTCTAGCACTTAAATCAAAAGTTCGTGATTTAGACTATTCTAACGGAAATTTAAAAGCTAATTTAGATATATCAAACAATAAAATAGTAGATTTAAAAACTGATTTAAACATATCAAACAATAAAATAGTAAAATTAAAAGAAGATTTGGATATATTATTTAACTCTTCTTTATATGAATTGGTAAGAATGTGGTTTTATATGAAATTTAAAAGGTTTATGAAATGATAGCTAGTTGAGGCAAGAAAATTTAAAAAGTATCTACGATGAGAATATAATAATTTATAACTTTTAAAATTTTTAATTCTTTTTCTTTATTATAAGAGTTTTTAATTAGAAATTTCACTTTTTATAAGTTTTTATTATAGTTTTAATCTTAGATGATTTTTAATATAGTTTTAAGTTTAAAAGAGTATAATTAGAGATATTAAAATAAAGGATTTACAAATGACAATACCACAAGAGTTAGGTTTAACTAGAGATGATATAAGATATATCAAAAAACTTGGTAAAGAGTTAGAGGATAAAAGACATATTACATATACAGTATTATATGATAATATAGAGGAGTCTTTTGACGAAAGGGAAAAGGCTTTAAAATTTCTAAAAAGTAATAATAAGTCTTTATATGACCAAGATGTATTTTTAAGAGAAGATAGAAAAGCTATGCCTAAAGAAATTGAGGAGTTGATTATAACGCTTTCAAAGTCATTGTAAGAAAGTTATAGTTTTAAATATTAAATTAAAGGAATGTAATGAAAAAAGGTAAAAAAGTGATAAGTCCTACGGGATATATAGGTGAGATTGGTAAAGTTAGAAGAAATTCTTGTGACATCTTTTGGAATGATGGAACAGAAGAGCGTAAGGTAAATATGGATTATGTAAAAGATATGAGAAAAGAATATAAACATAGATATGATAGGGTACAGTATAGCTATTACTAAAGTTAAACATAAAATCTAAAGGAGATTACAAATGGAATTTATAATAGCTTGGTTTCCAATACTTAAATTTACAATATTAGCAGGATTTATAGGATTAGCTTTTTATATTTACAAAAAAGGCTTTAAAAAGACATCGTATATTATTCATATACTTGTTTTGATGGGTTTTATATTTTCACCTATTAAATATGATGGAACTAATATAAAAGAGACTCAAAAGAGACAAGTTCAACAAAGAACAAATGATTTTGATATAGTTCAATGTAATTAGTGCTGTTTTGAAAAAGGCTTACATTTAAAGAAAGAGATAATATTTTTAAAATAAAAACTTTAAAAATATTTTAGATAGTTTTAAGTTTAAAAGAGTATAATTAGAGATATTAAAATAAAGGAATATAAATGACAACAATAAGAGCCTATGGTTATGGTTGTATAGGAAGTTTAAACAATGATGCTGATATTATGATTTCAGTTAAGAGAGATGATGAACAAATTGAGGATTATTTTTTAGATACAGAACAAGCTACTAAATTATTAAGAGAGTTAGAAAAGAGACTTAAAATTAATGAAGAGGATAAACTAGATGATATTGATGGTAAAAAATTGATTGAAATGAAAAAGAATACTTCAATGTTTAAATAAAGAATAAGGGTTATAGATATTATACCCCTTATTTAAATATCTAATCCTTACTAAAAACTTTCTCTGCAAATTCAGTAATAGGGCCTCTAAGAACTTTTTTAAGCTCTACAGCAAATAGATTAACCTCATCGTGTTTTTCAAGAGCTGAGTTCAATAGAATACTTAATCCGTTATTATATTTATTTAGATAAGGATTATCTATTTGTCTAAATGAACCAACTAAAATTACTTTACAACTTTTATCCATTCTACTAAGAACTGTTTGTGTTGTAGCCGCACTAAAATTTTGAACCTCATCCATAATCACTATAGTATCTGACGAAATCGTACGTCCACGGAGCGAACCAGACCACTGGGTCTCTATAGAATACCTACTCTTTAGCTCTTCAACCTTTTCTTCTAACATTTCGGAAGTAATTGTATTTTTAGTATTTTTATTGTGATTGGAAGCTTTTAATTGAATACCAGCTATAAAATACAAAGTATCGTATAAAGGAAAATTGTATATACTTAATTTCTCCTCTAATCCACCTTTTAAAAAACCAATCTCTTCACCTTTTTGAACACTCTCAACAGAATTTCTAATATACATAATTTTCTTATATGGACTATTTCTATCTCTAACTAATCTCATAGCAGTTGAAATACCTATAGCAGTCTTGCCACTACCTGCCTTAGCCTCACATAAAACTAACTTATAATAATCATCCAATATAGCGTGAGTAAATAATTTTTGCTCTATATTTAAAGGTTTTACATCTTGTTTAGCTAATTCTTCATCATCTATATAAACTAACTTACCATTTTGAATAACAGCTACTTTCTTAAATGCTCCATTATCTATAACATAAGAATAATCACTAATTTTATATTCTGGGTCAATTTCCAATATATCGGTATTATTTTTTGGATGTTCATCTACAATAATATTCTTAATATATTCAATTGATTTTTCTTCCTTTACTCCATTATTGAAAAATTCTGTATTAATTCCTAAAGATATAGCACGAACTCTAGCCATTACATCAAGAGATATAAAATAAGCATTATTTAAATTGAATGTCTTTATAAAATCGTTACTAATTTCTAATATTTTTCTATCATTTTTTATATTATTTTCTTCACCCTCAGTTTTATAGTTATCTTTAGAAATTATATATAAAGATATACTCTCTACATTTACTTTGATTGTGGTTAATCCATTATTAACCTCTTTGATAGGATTTATATCAGAAATAGTTCTTGCAAATTGTCTAGCCTGATAACCAATTTCTCCCATAATACTTTTCTTAGAATCAACCTCATCTAATACAGTTTCAGGAATTACGATTAAATTTTCGTTATTCTGTGAGAGTTGGAAAATATTATTTGCATTATCTAATATTATGTTTGTATCGATTATAAAGACCTTTTTAAAATCTTCTTCTAATTTTTTATTTAACATTTACATCCTTAATTTTGGTTTTATATAATTATTTATAAATATATAAAAAGGAGATATTAGATGGATGACTTTAGAGAACTAATGAAAATAAATGAGGTTAAGCTTCAAAAAATTAGAAAGATGATACCTGATGACAAGGGAAACTATAAAAAAGTTACTAAACAAATATGTATGGATGATGATGGAAAACCAGCATTAAATTACGAAAAAAAAGATGGTAAGTGTAAGAAAATGAGTCCAGCTGATATAGTAAAAAATAAAAAAACTGCTATAAAAAGAGAAAAAGCAAAAAAGAAAAATGCCTCTAAATTAAAGATGAGAGCTAAGAAATTAGCAAGAAAAAGACAATCCCTAGGTTTAGATGAGAGTAACCCTACGATTGGCTTAGGTACTCTATTTCATGGCTTTAAAGAGAATTGTACAATAATATATATAGATGATATGTATGAAGTTCACGATGACAGAGGAGGATATGTGGAATTTGGTCAAGATGATGAAGAGTTCAACGACTTTAGAGATGTTTTCAATAAAGCTACTAAAATAACTTATGAGGATTATATACAAAGATATTCAAACCAACATAATAGAATGTATAAAGATGATGATTGGGATGCTGATATGGTTATTATAAAGGCTAATGGTATCAAAAAACTTATTAAGCATATCAAAAATAGACTAAGGATAGGTAGATGATAAATTCTATGGATTTTAGGGTTCTTTTGAAAGATAAAGAACCTAAAAAGATTGTTGAACAGGATAAGGTTATAAGAGGTTCAAAAATAGAGGTTCAAAAACTACAAGAAAGAAGATTAACTCCTCAAAAATATCTTAGAGATTTAGGATATAAAATTAAAGAAGAAATACCCACAAAAACAAAGTTAGGGATTAAGTTTTATAGTAATGATAAGGCTAATGATGCTTATTTAGATTTGATTGAAGGTAATTTTAGAATTAAATTTGAATTAGACGGAGACTCTATATATTTTTAAGTTTGAATTAAATTTATTATAGTATAATTATAAAAATAAGGAATATAAAATGACAAATGTAAGAAAATTACAAGAATGGGTAGATAAAGAGAAAAAAATGGTTTAGTTGATATTAAATTTTGTCCAGGAAATACTTCACAATCAAGTATAGAAAGTTTTTGTGCTTCTGCTTTAGCCTTTGTAAGTGCAAGAGAACAAAATAGACGAACTCTTTCAAAAGGTTTATAATTTGAGGTATGTTGATATTCCTATTATGGCTAGAAATATGTATGTACATAATCAAATACTTTAAGTCTATTAGAGTATAATTACAAAAATAAGGAGATAAAATGATAAAGGAAATTTTACCATTCATTCTTGTATTATGGTTCATAAAGTCAATAGTAGATGCTTTAGGGTATAGATGAGTATCTAAACTATATAAAAATGGTCTATGATTAGAGGTTGATTTAAAACAGGTAAATCAAAAGGTACAATTAGACCAATTGTGAGAGTATAAAAATTAAAGGAATAAAATGAAACCAACTCTTGTAGTACCTAAAGGAGAATTTATACCTCCTTTAGGATATTTTAGAAATACGCCAATAAAGAAACAAAAGATAATTCATCATAAAATCTCATTTAAAAATCAATTATTAGACTATATAGATAAAAATGGCATATATAAACATAATTGGAATTATAGGATTTTGGTATTGAAACAAGTAAAAGAGTATATTAAAATAAGTCAAAAAGATAGTATGAAAATTAAAAGGTTGATTTTATTTAAGAGGTTATTAAAATTGTCATTACATTATTACAATAAAAGATTTGTCGATAAATTTACTCTATCCTATATCAAAAACTTTAATAAATTATATGAAATCTCAGATAATGACTATAAATATATGTTAGATATATTAAAATTAAAAGAAATAGATAATAAAGAGATTCAAAAATTCTTTAATACTATCTCACTTTAATTCCTAAAGTTTCTTCTGAAACTATCATAAAACTGCATTTATTATTTCTTGCAAATTCTCTAGCTGACTCCCATTTAGCCGAATTAACAATAAATGTCTCTATAGCTTTATCATAATTTTCTCTTGATTTAGCCGATGAATTTTTAGGAGGTTTTGGTTTAATCGTTTGTGAGTATGGCTTAACCTCAACTATAAATATAACTCCCTTTTTATTCTTAACTACAAAATCCATATAATATTTAGATTTTTTATTTGTAATTGGATTATAGTATGGTATTATTAACCCCTCCGAATTTACCTTTATTATATCAGGGTTCATATCACAAAATACTAAAAATTTATACTCATAACTTGACCTATATTTTATACAAATTTCTTTCATATCAAATGTTTTAGTTATATAAAATTTACTTGGGTTTATTGGTATATATATACCTTGTTTATATTTTCTTTTCATACTAATATTTATAAAAACCATCTAAGATTAAAAATATAATAAAAACTTATAAAAAGTGAAATTTATAAATAAAAACTCTTATAATAAAGAAAAGAATTAAAAATTTTAAAAGTTATAAATTAATATATTCAATCGTAGATACTTTTTATAAAAATATATTAATTTAAAAAAATAACACCAGCAGTTACTTTAAATGAAGAACCTGCCGTCACCTCTTCACCACCATTTATAACTCTTTTAGAAGACCCATCAATTTTTATTTCAGAACTTCCTTGTGTAGTATTTGTATAATTACTCTTATTTAACACAAAATTATCCCCCTGAACTATCTCTTTTTTAACTCCAATAACCTTAGTAGAATAATCACCATTATCAGCCATTTCTGTAAATGTTCCTGATTTGTGCATAGTATTTAATCTACTATTTCCTGATGAATCATCTTGTTGAATTATATGACCTGATGAAGTTTCTGTTACAGTATTATTAGGATATTTAGAATCTTTTGTAGTATCTTTAGGTTCATCCCAACTTTTACCCTGACCTGATGGAACTCCTTGGTCTCTATTAGCACCCTTTACAAGAGTTATAGGAGATTTATCTAGGTCTTTACCTGTTTGAGAAGAACTTGCTATATTGGAAGCTGATTGAACTATAGGTTTATTCCAATCACCCTCATCAAGAGTTATATTGACTTTAGCGTCTTTTAAAGGAACACTAGAAGTACCTTTATTATTAGGTCCGGCACCGTCTAAACTAGCTGAACATTCAGACCAAGGTAAATGTTCTATATTAACATCGTCAGAATGTATTCCATCAATTCTTACTTTAACTCTTCCTAATTTCTCGGGGTCTTCAACATCAACTACAGTAGCCCTGTAAGAATTTGTTGGAGATGTTGAGGTAGTTTTATTGTTAATTATATCTTGTATAGACATTTTAGGTATCCTTTTAGGATTATTTATAAAGATTTAAGTTTAAGTGGGTATAATTAACAAAATATAAAAGGGTATAATATGAAAATTAAAAGTTTATTAGAAAATGTAGTTGAGTATATTGTTCAATATTTAGAGGATAAAGATACTAGTTATAAAAATATTTCGTTGAATGAATATATAGTTATTGATAAAAGTTCGTCATTTCGTATAAGTTTTAATACTAACGGTGGTGATATTAGAGGTGATATTAGAAAATTGGATATGTATTTAAGGGTAGATAGAAAGGATTATACAATAAATATGAGTAATTCTCCTATTAAAACTAGTGGGTATACAACAGTACCTAAATTAGAAGATTTACATTCTTATTGCCACAAAACAAAAAACTCACATCCTTTATGTATGCAAATTATATCAGTTAAATTAAGAAATGAAATAAGTGATAGTAGATTTGAGGGTATATTAAAACCTTTATTTAATATATTCTTTAGAGGTGGTGATGAGCTTATAAAATATTTTGAGGCAAGAAATAAAAGATGTAGAATTAATGCCTTTAGAAATAGAACAAGATATTATACAAATCCATACAATCTAAAAGAGAGTGATATACAGTATTGGAATGTGAAACTTTTATAGAAATACCTCCGTTTAATTCCTTTTTTCACATTTCATCTATAATCATCATTTAATATCTATAGTATATAATTACTTAATCATTTAAAATAAAAAAGTATCTACGATTGAATATATTAATTTATAGCTTTTAAAATTTTTAATTCTTTTTCTTTATTATAAGAGTTTTTATTTACAAATTTTGATTATTATAAGTTTTTATTATAGTTTTAATCATAGATGATTTTATTGGGTATTTTAAGGCTTTATTAATTGATTTTAATAGTAAGGTATAGGATATATTATTTAAAGTGGTTTAAAGGTAGTTTATGGATGATTAAATAGTACATAGTTTATATTGAAGTATTGTTTTGATTGACTATAGTAGATAAAGTGAATTACTATATGAAATTTATAAAGAGTATCTACGATTGAATATAATAGTTTAAATATAATAAAAACTTATAAAAAGTGAAATTTGTAAATAAAAACTCTTATAATAAAGAAAAGAATAAAAAATTTTAAAAGTTATAAATTAATATATTTAATCGTAGATACTCTTTTGAGCAACTGTAAACTATAGATATTATTTATTATGTTTAATTGAAGAGTATCTTTTTATAGTTATATATTAATGAATTAAAACTTATAGATGAAATGTAAAAAAGGGAATTAAACGGAGGTATTTTATATAAAAAGTTTTAAATATGAAAAAAGATAGAGCTATCTTAAATTTGCTTTCATATTTTAAAAAAATAAATTAATAAGAAAAACTAATAAACACTTTAGTTAATCTTTTTTAATTGTCTATATTATAGCTAATACTTGTTTAAAATATTAAAAATTAGCTTGTAATTGAATCCAAATCACTAAAAATTTCCAATAAAGTAGGAACTAAATTTTCATCACTATCTTTCACTTTATCTAATATAAATTTTCTAGTATCTTTGAGAACACTTTCATCAATATTTGTTACATCACCTATAAGCTCTTTAACTTCTTGTTGATTAGATATTGATACTTTTATTTTAGATTCTTTTATGTTAAATATAATATCGTCAAAATCTCTATTTTTAGATTCTTTTACTATAAATTTACAATCGTGTTTTTCTAAACTCTCTAAAGTATCCTTAAACTCGTCTTTGGTATAATATAAACTTTCTTTAGCTAATCCTATAACCTCAACATTACCATCTAAATTTGAATCATTATAATGAATTTCTATAAATCTTTTAGTGCAAGTATTCTCTATAAATTCTAAATTCCAACCATCCCATACATAAAAACCCTTTTCTTCTTTATGGTCAGCAAAAGTTAGTTGAAAAGGTGTACCTAAATATTTTATATCAGAATCTGTATTTTTTAGATGATAATGACCCGAAAACACTCTATCTACTTTAGTATCAGTTTTAAAAAAGTTTTTAGTTAGTTTTGACGATTTATCCACATGACCTTTAACCATACTAAAATCTCTAATTTCAAAATGACCTAAAATGATTTCTTTATCTTTTATTTCATTATATTCAAGAGATTCATTTTTAGTAATCCAAGGCACTATATATGTTTCTCTACCCAAAAGATTTATTGAAGTTCTCTCTTTAAATATCTTAAAATTATTAGGGTATAGTTCAGAAAATGTTTCGATTAAAGATATTTCTCTTGACTCTCTGAAATAAATATCGTGATTTCCTAATAGAGTATATAGAACTATATCTTTTTCTTTTAGAGTCTCAAAGAATTTAGATTTAACACTCTCTAGCCAACCAACTTCAGCTGTTGTTCTATTATCAAAAAGGTCTCCTAATTGATATATTTCTTTTATATTATTCTCTTGCATATATGGAAATATTTGAGAATTAAAAAGTTCTAGTTGATTATCAAGAAATTCTAACGAAAACTTCTTGATACCAAAATGAGTATCTCCTAATATAATAACTTTAGAACTCATCTGTAAAATCCACCTTTTTCTTAACTATTTTTTCTATAATTTCCTCTTTTTCAATTTCTATAGGTTCTTTATAATTTATTATTGATACATATAGAGAACCTTTATAAGCCTCTATTTCGTTTAAAATATCCTCAGTTAAACTAATACTAGAATCTTTTATAAATGTAACACCTTCAATTTCGTCTTCGTTGTTACTTAAATCTTCTATCAACTTAGAATGATTTATTTTATTTTCTAGTTGTTCTATATAATCATAATAGTCACTATTTTTATCAACCTCATCTATATCCTCTTTTAAATATTTTAACTCAGTTTTTATAGATATATTAGCAAAGTTTATAGAATTAGTTTCTCTAATTTTATCAATATAATCTTTAATCTCTATAAGAATGTCTTTAGTTTTTAGTCTAATTTTTATTGAGTTATGTTCATTAATATATGTACTTTTGTTGGTAGAATCTATTAATACACCATCGGTGTGAAATGTACTCAATGAAATAGTATCTCTAAGACACTCCTCATCTTCTTTTCTTGTATTTATAATATTCCTAAAAGCATTGGTACAAACTTGTGTTATATATGCAAAGGCTTTACTTTTTTGACCTGATATAGAAGATAGTATATTTTCATCATAATTATGAGTATATAATAATATTTTCTCTACAGCATTTGAATAAAAATCAGAACTCCAATTATCTGTATACGAACTAAAACTAGGCATTTTTAATAAGTTATGTACCATAATCATTATAATTTTACCAAATTTTTCCTTAGATGTATTAGAAGATATTTTAATATTTTTTACATAATCTAACTCATTTTTAAATCTTTTATTGTCCGTATTTTCAAGAAATTCTATATAATTATTCCTCTTCTCATTAAATTCTTTTATAATTAAATCTCTATCTATAGGTGCTTCCCAACATTTAACATACTCTTTATTTTTATTATATATAAAAATACCCTCTAAAGAATCAGTATATATTTCTTTATTATCTCTATCTAATTTATTAAACCTTGATAAGACAAACTCATCAGTTAAATCATTATCACCAGCCTCAATGACATTTAAAAAATTTTCATATTTCCTTAGAATACTCGATTTAATTCTTTTCAATCTAGCTTGAACGGCCTTTTTATGTTTTTCTAATATTTCTTCTTTAGTCATTTCTTCAATATTTTTTAATTGTTGGGAATATTTAAAAAGGTATATATAAAATTTAATCTCATCCTCTTGTACATATTGTCTTATAGATTTTTTGGTTTTTTTAGGTATTTCACTCAATCATTCTCCTTTATGTTTTATTAATTATAGTGTAATTTTATTTAAAATTAAGGTTATTTTAAGTTTATTTTGGTATTATATAACTATTTATAAATATTATCAAAGAGGTATTTATGTCAAACAAAAACTTTACTCATAATTCTAATTATTATTTTGGAACAACTCTATTTACAGATAATGTACTTTATAACATTCAACAAGTAAATTTACCGGGTGTTGCTTTTAGTCATATTAAAACTAGTAAAAGTTCTGTTGAGGGTTTTTTAACGGGTGATACTTTGGTTTTTAATGCTTTGAATGTAAATATAATAGTTGATGAGAAATTAGAAACTTGGCAAAGTATAATGAGCACTATTTTTGTAATGAGAGAGCAAGATAAGGGATTAGGTTCTGATTTAGAAGGTCAAGCTTGGATAGTTTTACAAGATGATAATGGGCATAATATTTTAAAAGTTACATATCATTCAGCTAGAATAGAATCTATAGGTGATTTAGAATTTAACTCAATATCAGAGGATGAAATAATCACCCTAGACATTGGATTAGTTTATGATAATTTTACTATTGAGAGTTATATATAGATTTATTAATTAGCTTTGGTATATTTTAATCTTTTATTTTTAGGAATTGTACACTCTTAAACTTAGAATATACAATCCAACCTAGTCTAACTCTACAAACATTACTTGAACAACAAAACATCAGCTTTGTACCTAGTTATGTGTTTGTTTGAGTAGTGTCCTATCATGCTCTTTACAACATTTACATCAATCTAACCATAAAATTCTATCAAACCACCAAAAACAAGAACTACACTTATCAATTACCAACTCTTAGCAGTAACCTCAAACTCAATACACTCCTCTAGTGTAGAGAGTGCCTCTATCTGTAGAGATAACTTAGCTCTAGTACCACAGACCTGAGTCTTGAAATCCTTAAAACTTGTTGCTTTAGCTAAAATATTATCTCTATAATCTTCAAATGGGATACCTGCTATAAGTGCCTCAGCTCCTAGTATTCCTGTACTATCATCATTCAGAGCTTCAGCTTCTAGCGTGTACCAAACTGCCATCTCTGCTGGAGTATATTTTGAAGTGATTGCGTTAATCTTATCTCTTGCAACCCTATTAACTATATCATTAAGATATATCTTAATATCTTCAATGCTTTTAGGGGTAGATACACAACCAACTCTCCAAATATTACCATCTTGTACTCCAACCTGCTCAATATCATAAAAATTAGTATTACAGATAGGGTCTATAACTACTCTAAGAACTCCTAAATCTCTAAGTTCTACATCATTCAATTTATTTAAATACATATTTTTATGTATCTTAATATCCTCTATTTTCTTTGTACTTAATATATATACTTGCATTTATTTTCCTTTTATTGATTTGCTAATATGTTTATTTCACTTTCAGTTAAAGCTCTGTCATAGACATTAAAGTTACGCATAGTTCCATCCAGAGCAAGACCAGCAGTGTTGCTCTTTTCCCCACCCATTAAAAAAAAAGACGCAAGTTGCGTTGGTATTATGGTGTTAATATAAGTAGTCCCATTCAAATTGATAGTAGATTGATCACCATCAAATACAGCTACGATATTATACTCAGTATTAATGTCTATTACATTTGTATCAATTGTGATAAATCCATTATTGAATAATAAAAGGTTATTCTCATATACAGCTATTACTACTCTGGTTGTTGAGTCTGTCAAAAAGGTGTACCCAGATGTTGAGAATAGTGTAAATTTAAAATTAAAAGAGTATGTATAAATATTTAGAGCTAATTGAGTTTGAATTATCGAATTGCCATCAAAAGTAGCCTGTGTACCATCAAAAGTTATGTTACCTCCTACAATTGCCCCATCTTTATCCCCTATACTGTCATTTGCATCATTTTTCAATAAGTATCTAGCGTATGGTATTATCTCACTTTGAGTATTAGTAGCACCTAATAAATATCCAAACATCATACACCTACTTGGTATAGATAAATCATACCATCTCGTACAACATAAGCGATAACCGTAAAACCTGTAGATGACAGAGTACCTAATCCACCAGTATTGTATTCTGTACTCCATCCAGTAATAGTATCAGCTGGTGTTGCCATACTTCCTATTTCTATCCTGCCACTTAAACCATTTGCTCCAGTTACATTTAAAGCTGTAATTGTTGTAGCAGTAAGTGTATCTACTCTAAAGTTTGTGTTAATAGCAAAGTCTAATGCCATTGTATTGGTAGCAACTGGGATAACCTTATTTGCCCCAGTAAAATTGTTACCACCTACTATATTAGCCTTACTGTCTAATTCTGTTTGTAAATTTGTAATAGCACTTATAGGATGAGCGTCTGCCGAATCTCTGCCAGTTGTATCATTATGAATACTAGCAACTCCTGATATAGAACCAACTCCACCTGCTATATATTTTCTTAAATCTACAAATATCTCATCAGAAGTAATATCATCAAGATTTCCTGAACTATCTACTATCACAGCTCCAATTGGCATAAATTCTGGTGTAGGAAGTCCATCTAGTTTCAGCTCTTCAATTGCTTTCTCAACATCAGCTCTAGCAGTTGTAGAACTAGCATAAGTTTTTTGACCCAATATTTTAACATAAGGGAATTCAATATTATTAGTTAGTATAAAGAACATAATCATTCTATCATTACCAGTAACATCTCTTAATTCATAAGAGTTTGATGGAATATAATCAACACCTGATACACCATAATTTACATAATTTGTATCACAGTTAAATTGTGTAACTCCACCAACCAAATATGCGATACTGTTATTATCAGTTTCAACAGTCCAACTTGTACCAGCTCTATGAAGAAATGGTAGAGTTGATTGTTGTAAAGGATACATATCTACATCCTCATCATAAGCTAACCCTGATGTAACTTGTGTAAATGTAGGAGAACCGTTTGACATTCCTTGAATCTCCATTCCTGATATGTATTTAGTACCTTGGGTAAAATGTAGGTATCTATGAGTAAATCCGTCCATGGTTATACCATGTCTTTCATCTCCAAAATTTACTAATTTTTGTGTATTAGTATTCCAATAAAATGTAGAAACAATAGGAGAATCTTCAAAATAATCAAAACTAAATGTAGAACCAACAGAAAGTGTTTTTGTTACTCTATCAAAGTATACAAATTTTAATCCACTAGTATCTAATAAGGTAATTTTTTCAGTACTTGTTTTAATGTATTTTATACCTTCAATGTAGATAGAAAATGTATCGTCTCCACCATCTACAACAGATAAAGGACTAATAGCAAATTCTCTAGCTGTAGCTATAGAACCGTCATAAAATAATCCATCTGTTCTGATAGAAATGGTTTCGTCTCCTTTTTTGGATATTATTTTAGTTCCGTCTGGACTAAATTCTATTACTCCTAAAGTTTGTTTTTGTTCTCTAATAAAACCTGTTGGTTCATTAGTATCTAAATTAATTTGTAACAAATCTTCTATATTAGAAGTTATATAAGTTTTTTCATCAACTGTTAAATGTTGATAATCACCTACATTTAATCCACTTAATCCGTCATGTTCAGTCGGAGAAGATGAGCTAAAAGTTCTACCTAAAGCACTTAATATATTATCAAAATTAATACTACCCTCTTGATAAACTACAAATCCAACTAAAGCACCTAATCCAACCAATATATTAGGTAATGTACTTGGTAACGAAGCATTTTCAGCTTCTGATTGACTTCCATACTCATCTTGACCCATCACAACATGAAGTTCACTAGGAGTATCATTCAATATATATACCCATGATACACCATATTTATTATTTGAGATACTTGTAGGAATCCCCGATCCATTATCATAAACAGTTGAATCTATTACTTTAACACCTTCTACATCAATGAATCCACCTAATCCATCTCTATAATGAAGTACAAAAGTATTTTCATTAGCTGTACCAACTATACTTGTATCAAAAGCAGGATGAGGTATTTCTGTGACTGTATAGAAAAAACTACCTGATGTTAAACTCAATCCGAGATTACCAACTTCTCCTAAAATAGAACCATCACCTTGATGAATAAATCTTGATAGACTTCTCATAACTTTTCTTGATTTCCTACTAGCATCTAATCCATGTTGTCTATCATCTATTACATGAAGTTTAGTACCATTTCTATAAATAATATAAGCTAAACATTTTGATTGACAATCTATATCACTTTGAATTGTAGTTGATTTACAAATAGGACTTCCGCCATTATAGTCTAAATAGACATAATTTGTTTCACCATCAATTAAAGTGATATTAGTTGTACCTGTACCTTGGACTAATATTAAAGGAGATAAATCATCTCCACTAGTAGGTCTAAGAAAAGCATGTCCATCAGAGGTAGAAATTGTACCATCTCCATTATCGGTTAAGTCACAACCTTCAATAATACCACTTGTATTAACATAGTCTAATTGTTGTTTGACATCATTTGCTATTGTAGGAGTACCTATTATATTAGTAGTAGGAATTTCACTTGCATTTTGGTCATCTTTGGCATTTTCTTCTATATTACTTAATTTGGTTTTTTCGGTTGTAGTATAGTTATTATCAGTGTGTATATAATTTGAATCCGAAACTATATCTACATCATAAGCTTGTACATTTACGCCAATATCAGCATCTTTAAGTATAGTGACATCTTCTGTATTGTCTATTTTAAGCCAACCCGAATCAGTTTTTAAAGCAATATCATTTATTTTCCAATCGGTTATTCCTCCAATATCAGTAGAACCTGCTATATTTACTATATAGGCATCTCCTGATTGAGTTACTATGGAAATATCAGGAGTATTTGTAGTAGCATTCCAATTATCTATTATTCTTATACCTGTTATTATACCATCTACTAAAACCTTTAGTTCCCTTCCCTGATTAGCTGAAAGTGCATCTGTTGTACTGGTGGATGTTAAGTTATCCACAACAGGAGTAGTCGTACCTCCTCCACCTATTCCGTCCCAATCTGTACTCATAATTAAACCCTCACTGTAATATTAATATTTTGTTCTTTATTTCTAACATATAGAAAATTACCTGTTGCGTATGTAACAGTTTCTAAATATACACAAGTAAAAATCTCATCGGTGTCTAAGGGTAATGAATCAACAGTTTTTATACCATATTCAAAACCTCTTGGATTTTTAGCCTGAAACCCTGTTGTTATATAATCTACTTTTACCCAAGAATTTGATTTAGGATATTCTTCATAAGCTGTATTTGCCATTTTATACTCCTTTTTATATTTATTTATAAAACTTTAAGCTTAGTTAGTATATAATTAGAAATATTAAAAATAAAAAAGGATAAAAGATGAAAATAGAAACTAAGTATGATGTAGGTGATATAGGTTTTGTGGAATCTAAGAAAGGTGAGGTGATAGAAATAGAGGTAATTGGAATTAAAATTCTCTCGGATGGGGATGATATACAAATAAATTATTTTTACCATACAAATCCAGACCAAGATAACAAGTCTAATTCAGTATTTGAATTTCAACTTTATAAAACAAGAGATGAGGGTTTACAAAGTATATTAGATGAAGAGAGGTTTACTATAGATTTTTTTAGAGATAATAATATTGATAGTAGGGTAATTAGTGAAATACTTTTATAGTTTAAGTTATATATAAGCTTAGTTAGTAGATAATTACATATCTTAAAAAATAAAAAAAAGGATAAAAGATGGTTAAAAAAATATTTCAAAGGAGATAAGGATGACTAAATATTTAGTAACAAAAGATTTCAAGGAGATTTTGGTATCTATTTATGATAAATATAATGAATTTTTATACCATTCACTATCTAAAATAAATGAAGACACATTAGTTAAAGGTAATATAGCTCAATTTGAAACCTTAAATAATATAGATTTATTAAGTTTAAATTTAGAAATGAAAGAAAATCCTAATCTAATTTTGATAAATTTTGTAGAATTAATAGATATACTAAAGGAAAAATATGACAACGATAATAAAATCAAATAAAGAGGTTTACGAGATATATTACAAACCTCTGGGATTAGATGCTACTTTTATAGTAGATATTCAAAAAAAGTGGATAGACAAAATAAGTATAATCTCTGAATATATTTCAGGAACTCATAGATTTTATACATCTAATCTTAAGAAATTTTTGAAAGATATTGAAATGGAAAATATACCTTAGGAAAATTTGTTCAAGATGATTGCGAAACAAATGATTAGATTTAATAAATCTATAAAAGATTTTAAATAAAAGGAAATAGAGATGAACGAAGTTTATAAAAATTTGATTGTAAAGAGATATAATAATAGTTATGATGTTATAGAGAGTGTTGATGCAGACAAATCTCGATATTATCTAAAGTTCTACCAAGATAGAACCTCAAAAGAATATTTTGATATAGTAGAGGAATGCGGAGGTATTGAAGGAAGATTATATTTATATGACACAAAAATCAAATTTATACCAATAAATGATAATCAAGAATGGTTAGAAGGTTTTAAATTGGAATGTGGTATATATCAAGAGGTATCATCTACAATTATAGAAAAAGCTATAGACTCTATTTATTCAACTATTTCACAAGCTAGGAAAAGTGAATATAAAAGACTACAACTGAAAGAAGAAATGACAAATAAAGGTAAAAATATGTTACCCGTAACTGAACTAATTCAAGAAGCTAAAGAGGTTCATATAGACATAGACAACACCTCATCACTTAAAGAACAATTTCAAAAGGTTATATCGGAAACCTCCGAAGTATCTAAGAAAATTAATAATGAACATTCGCTAGGGGATAATAAATTATTAGTTAAATCTTTTATGGAAGCTAAGAGTAAGATTGAGGAATTACAAACGAATAAACCAACAAAAATATCACTTATTAATAAGTATTTTAATAAGATACCTCTTATCAATTCTATAGGAAACTCGGTTAAAGATATTCAAACAGAACATAAATCTGTACAAGTAAATATTGATGAATTGTTTGGTATCATCTATGATAAGCACGAGAAATTAATAGTAATAGCTGAGGGTTTACAAGAAGCAAAATCAAATATGGTAGCTCAATCAAAAGCATCTAATGAAATTCTCAATAAATTAAATGTTGAATTAGAGGTTTATGATAATCCCTCCGATATACCAATTAGAGATACTTTACTTAAATCTCAAATTCAATCACATATAGCCAAATTAAATGATAGGGTAGTTAAAGTAGAAGGAGCTTTTATAGCGACACAAGCAACTATTATAAAACTAGGTCAAGATTTACCATCTAAGAAAGCAGATTTAACTGATGAATCAGCTATAGGTTCTTTATTATCCAATGTAGATGATTTTCAAAAAATGTGGGAAGAGACATCAATATTGGTATCAGGATTAACCGAAGCAACGGCTGAAAAGGTACATACAGTAGTAGAAAATCTTATGCAAATTCAAATTGATGATACTCACACCACAAAATATTTATCCGATGTAAATAATAGAGGTACTAAATTTGCTAAAATGCTGGAAACTAAAACTAAAGAGTACGAGACTAAGGTTCGACAAGATGCTATATTTATTTCAACGATAGCATCAGGAAAATCTATAGAAGAGGCTAAAAATGCTGTAAAGTTAATTAAATAAGGATGTTGGATGACTCTTAATTATGAAGCCATAAGACAAATAAGTTTAAACATAGACACAAGTATAGAAGATTTTAAATATATCTTAGCCAATACAAAAATCTTTTATTTGATTATTAGTTATAATATTCAATTCAAAGAATACGGTAATAGTACATCATATATAAAACCTTTTGAAAAGATTAGTAGATTTAATGTTAATATAGGTGGATATAGATTTACTACTATATATGATAATAATGTTGAAAATGGTGAGATGATTTTAGTGAAATAGTTATAGTTTATAGTTTAAGTTATATTAAAGTCTAAAGAGGGTATAATAAATAAATTAAAAAGAAAAGGATTTAAAATGAGAACATCTTTAAAAAGCAAAATAGAAGGTTTTAATGATACCATGAAGAGAGGAAAACTTCAACTACTTGTAGATAAAGAGAAATCTTTGATAGGTTTATTAGTAGAATACGAAAATATTTTAACTGATTTAGAGGTAAAGTATATTGAAAATGAGATAAAATATATTAAAGAAGAGAAATCTTTGATATAATAGCTTTCAATTAAACTATACTGAAGTTTAGTTTGGATATAATAAATAAAAAAATGACTAAATAAATGAAAACAATAATACTAATTGCTATATTAATACTAAATGGGTGTGATTATGCTGTATCACCAAAAGAGATTAGAGATGCTATTGACGAATGTGATAGATATGATTTAGACCATGTAGCTCTTGTGAGATATTTTATAGACCCTAATACTATAGTTGCTATTAAATGTAAACCAAGAGTAGCAAAAGATATAAACAGGACAAAACTCATAAAGTAGTTTTTGTGAAGATTTTGATTAAGCTTTATTAAAGTTTGATTTTGATATAATTAATAAAAATAAAAGGTATAAAGATGATTAATAAAAAAATATACACAAGAGAGTTTAAAAGTGGATACGATATTGTAATTGAAAGGGTTTCCATAAAAGATATTATTAGGTTACACAATGATAGTTTATCAAGAACTTCTGCACAGATTTGTGCATATAATTGGAGTTCTGATTTTTGTGTAAAAGAGCTTAAATTAGCTATGAATAATATACCTAATCAAGTTAAAGGAATTGATTTTTCTATATATTCAAAAGAAGAACTTTATGAATTAGGATTTGGTAATTGGGATAATAGACTTGTTGTGATTCCTCTTAGTTTATATAATTTTATACCAAATGGAACTAAATTGACATCAATATCAGGTAAGGTGAGTATTAAAGGTATTGATGATATTGATTTAGATGTTAGATTTGGTTGTATGGCTTATGGGTTTGTAAAGGAAACAAATGTTCAAAAATAAACAAAACCCAACTATGAACGAACTAATAAAATGGTTTCAAGTAACTCAACCCAAGCTAACAAAAGATATGGAAAGTTGTACCCATCATTACAAAGATAGTATTAACCCATATCATATAGAAGGACAAATATGGACACATTTAATGATGGTTTGTAAAGTAGCTGAACTATATAATGCTACTAAAATTAACAAAATTGTGGCTTTACTCCACGATATAGGAAAACCAAAATCTTTAGAAATTGATAATGAGAAACAACGCACATTTTTTAAAGGACACGAAGGAATCTCCTTTTGGTTAGCTATAGAAATTCTTAATAATCTTCAAAAAGAAATTGAATTAAGTGATGAAGAAAAGTCAGAAATTCTTAATGCTATTTCATTACACGGAACTCTTTTTAATCATATTAAAGATGGAATGGAATATAAACCAGAAAAGTTAGTTTCTAAATTCAGAGATATAGAGGATTACTACACACTTGTAAATCAAGTTAAATATGATTCTTTAGGAAGATTTGGTGATGAATTTTCAAAAAAAGAGGATACTCTTAGATTAGGTAAAGATATTTTTAATGAAGATACCTTTCTAAAATACACCTCAAATGAACCTATTATTAATAAAAGTAAAAATATAACTTTATTGACAGGATTACCCTCATCAGGTAAATCTACATACATAAAAAACAATATTAAAGATGAGGTTGTAATTAGTAGAGATAATACTATGATGGATTATATTTCTAAAATAGACGATAATATGAACTATAATCAAGCTTGGAAATATCTAACCGAAAATGACCTACACAAAGAGATTGATAAATTAGTCCAAAAGAAGTTCCAAAAGGCTGTTAAAGATAGAGAAAATATTATTATTGATATGACAAATCTTAGTATTAAATCAAGACGAAAATGGCTTCACTCTATCCCTAAAGACTATCACAAAAAGTCCATCATATTTTGTACATCTTTGGAAATTATTAAACAAAGAGCAAGTGAAAGAAAAGGTAAATTTATCCATGATAATGTATATCTTGGTATGATGAGAAGTTTTACTGTGCCATGTTATGATGAATTTGATGAGATTTTGTGGGAGTTTTAGGTAGAATTTAAGTTAGTTAGTATATAATAAATTAAAAGGATTAAATTATGACTGATAAAATTAAAGATGTAATCACAAGTAAAGAGAAAAGAATTCTAAAATTATTAGAATTGGAAATACAAGCAAAAGAAACACTAAAAATTATACAAGATGAGTTAGAATGTGAAAAATCCATAATAAAATATCTTAGTAGATAATATAAGGACTAATAAATGAAACTCGAAATAAAAGAAAAAGCCTTTTACCATCTTCAAGGTAGAAATGATACAATCAGAGGTTTAATGTATGAAGACTATATATTCACAAGAGAAGAATTATTAGCTGAATTAGAAAACGATATAAAGAATTTTGATTTTGGTGAAGGTCACGATTTTGTAGCAGTTATATCATATAATGAAACTAATATAGCTATTGTATCTCAAAGATATGATACCAAGGACTCCTATATAATTGACCCTAAATTTAAAGATATGTTGGAGTATCTAGCTGAGAATTGTATGTATAAAGTGGATTTTAATGATTATCTATATGATATTAACTGTGATTTTCAATATTAGAGGAGAATAAAATGATAAAAAAGAGATTGGTTTTAAATGTTATAATTTGGTTATTATTGACAACCTTATTATATTTGATGATGAGTTTTGTAAGTGGAGGATTTAATTTACCTACATCAGCAAAAGCCTTCCTAGTGATGGTATCTACACTAATAATATTTCCATTTACCTTGATTTTTATGTATGATGCTAAAAAATCAACTATAAATGAATTATATGATATTGTAACTTGTGTAAAAGACACCATATTAGAAATACATTGTGATAAAGAAGATAAAAAATGAGTAAATCTATATTTTACGGATATACTTTTAATGAATGTTTAATGTGTAACCAAATTATACCAAATCCTTCAAAAGGTTTAGGTGTATATTGTTATGCTTGTAAACAACAAAAACTTAAATCTTGGTTAATATGGACTAATTTTTATATTTTAGATTAAAAATAATTTTATAAATAATAAAAAGAGATTGATATTAAATCAAAATCTTTTATCGGATTAGTTTATTTTTAAATAGATTTAGGCTATAATATAAAATAAGGAGTTAAGGTGAAAAAAATAAATATGAGATTTAGTGAGTTTGTGAAAATGAGCTTAAATGAGGGTAAAGGTAATTTTAATGAATTTGAGGTATACGATAAATTTATAACTGTAGACGGTCAAATAGGTTTTTTTGATAAATTTGTATCTCCAACAGAAGCTAGAGTTATCTATATTAAAAACGGTAATATAGATAAAGTAACCTCTAAAGACTTAATAACAACAAAAGATATAGAGTTTGATAAAACCATAAAGATAAATAAAGATATTAGATACTTGAATAATACTTTAAATAAAATGGACATACATAAATTTGATATGAAGTTAGTTGATTATAAAAATGGAAAGATATATTTCCATATATCTATATCAACTAAAAGTATCTCTAAAGATGAAATGGAGCAAGTTTTTAAAGATGTTAGTAGTTCTAGTATATTTAATAACTCAAATTTTGACAGTTATAAAAAAAACAGCGACGAAATGGTATTCTTATTCTCTGCTAAGGTATAGAGAATAAGAATAGTAAGATATTGGTAATATAGATAAACCAATATCTTACTAGAAATAAATATATAAATAACATAAAGTCTTTAAGAGAGTTCATATACAGGTGCTTTTGCTGTCCTACCACTTGATATGAACTCTCTTAAGAAGTAGGACAGCATTCTACTTTTGACTAAATAAAAAAGGAGAATTAGATGAAAATTAAAAAAGAAAACCTCAAAGATTATATACTTACCAATCCATTTAATTATGACCTAACATATCTTACAATCCACAAGGATTATTACTACATTAAAAATATCCTTAATCCAAAAGAGGCTATTATTCAAGTTCATACTGCAATTAAATCAGATAAAACCTTTACTAATATAGAAAAACAAAAAAGAAGTTACTCTATAGTTCCACATCCTAGTATTGTTCAAGATATGATTCAATTTAAAAGTGCAAAAAAATATATTAAATATAACCTATCAATCAATGTTCTAAAATCTATTTCTAAACTACTTTCTTCTGCTCATTCAGTTCATGAATTAACAGGTGACCTTGCTCTTAGTAATACCTACCTTAAAAAATCCCTATCTTCTTTTGTATCATATAGAGATTTCTATAACCTTTATCTTAATCAAACAAGAAGAGGTAATTCTTTTGATGGTTCAGGTTGTTCTTCTTATGAATTTTTAAACAATCCTTATGACAACAGTAACCAAGTATATTCAAAAGTCCAAAAAGTAGATACTATTCTTAAAAAAGTTCTAAATGGTACTATTTCTCTAGCCAAATATCAGGAGTTTTATGATATAGCCTCTAAACAAAAACCTCTAAAACCTATTGATATGGTTATAATGAGACTCTCTGATGATGTAACTACATCTAAATCTAAAAATATTCCAAGAGAAGTTCCTAAGGAAAATTACAAAGATATTATAAAATTTAAATTACCCAATAATTACTTAGAGATTCTCGATGAATTAGATAATGATATAGGATATATGAGATACCCAGCTCAAAGAAGAAGATATATTAATTCTATGAAATTAATAAGAAAAAATATAGTAGATGAACATATTTATTTTAATAGAACATTTACATCTTCTGGTAGAATTTTTGATATTTTAAATCAGATTCCTAAAAAAATAAGAAATGGATTATTTAGAGATTATATTGAATTTGATTTAGAAAATGCCGCACCAAGATTAATAAAGAATTGTTTTGAGAACCATAATATAGACCCTATTAACTATCCTTGTCTTATTGAATATATAAAAAATAGAAAAAAGATTATTGAGTCCAATGTAGATACAATTGATAATATTAGAGGTAAACAAGGAGCTAACAAAAAGATTGAATTTAGGTCTATGTTTAAAATGGAGTATCTTAGTGCTATATTTGGAAGACATTTAACTCCTTTTAATAGAAATACAAAAGATGATAAAACTGTACATGATGCACTTAAACTTTCAACTTTTTATAAAGATTTTAATTCAGAAATGAAAGAATTAGATATTATAGCTAGAAATTTAGGATATGAAAATATTTCAAGAATGTTTATGTTAGAAGAAACTAAAATTATGAATTCTCTTAAAGCATACCTAGGTACTAAAAAAATTAAAATTGAACATATAGTAAATGTACATGATGGACTTCTTATTCCTATTAATGAAATTTCTAAACTTGAATTAACTGATATTAAAGAAATTCAAAAGATGTTGAAATTAAACAATCAAATAATAGATTTTTCTGAAACTAGAAGTTATATTAAATATTTTGAATCAGAAAAAAAGAGAAAAGAGTTTATTAAAAGAAGAAAAAGAGCTAAATTAATTCACTCTATTAAAAAGGGTATTAAGATAGGGGTTAAAAGATTTAAGAACAATATTAGAAAGATGCTCTTTATCAAACTAATAACAAATACTATCTATAGTTTACAGTTACTCAAAGGTTTTATGACTCTTGATAGATTTATATACACCAAGGTAGCTCTTCTATAGCAAAGGTTAAATTTAACACCTAATTATCATATAAAAGTATGTATTCTTAAATATCAAAGGGGATAGTTGTGCCAAATTTTAAAACTACTAAGATTTAAGGTTATATTAATATATTTTTAGATACAATAAATAAAAAAAGGATACTATATGAATAAAAATATCAAAAACCTAAAGGAAACTTTATATAATAGTACACAAAGATATAATGTTTTATTTCAATGGATTAAAAATGATAGGATAACTTATAATCAATTTATAGAATTATTGAAATATATAGATGATTTGAAATTAAAAGATTTATCTTATGATAGTTTAAGTTAAATTGGATATAATAAATAAAAGGAGAATCAGATGAAAGATATAATGGATTTTAGAGAGTTTGTTGTAAAATATATAAACAATTATAAGGATGATAGGTATCATTTCAAAACATTTTCTGAATATGTTAATGAAAATCCTGTTGCTGAGTATGAGGATTGTCAATTTGGACAAGAAACTTTAATGAAACTACAAGGGATTGATGATTATATAGATTATTATTCACAATCCTATATTAGAAATTTTGATGCTATATATAATAAAGGTGGTAAAAACCTTAAGAATTATGTTATATTAACAAATAACATTTCAAGAACTATGTTAGGAGTTTGTAATGAGGGATTGTTTAAAATATATAGTTATATGAACTTCAAGGTAGTAAAAAATAAAAAATTTGGTGAAGTGAAAGAGGTAAAAGCTATTGATACTCATACATCTCATAGAGGTAAAAGAATGGCTACTGCTATATATAAGTCTATGATGTTTGATGGAGATATAATTATGTCCGATTCAGTTCAACACATAAACGCTATAAAACTTTGGAAGAATTTTATTAATTCCAATCAAGAGTGGAAATATATGATAGACGATAAAAGAATTTCGGTAGTTCTTTATGATAATATTACATCTACAATTATTTCGGATGATTTAACTAGAATGAAAGATGATGAGATTTGGTCAATTACACCTAAAACTGATAAATCAGAGTATAGATTGATAGCTTATATTAAATAACTTAATAAAAGTTTAAGTTTACTTGGCTATAATTAGAGATATTAAATTAAAGGATATAAAATGGCTATATATTATCAAGTATATATGAATGAAGAGTTATTAACACTCAATCAGCTTGACGAGTTATTATGTGAAGTACAAGAAGTAGAAGTAGATAAAAAGGAGTATTGTGATTTATACAATATAATTACTGGTGCATTTATAGGTATGGAGATGTCAGGTAAAAATCTTTTTGATGAATTGGATGAATCTTATGCAAATAGAGAGTGGTATAGGAAAGATAGAGATAGTTTGGTTAATTTATTTAAATCATTAACAATAAAAACTTGGAGAAAATAGATGATACTTGAAATAATTATATATTTGGTGATAATTTTTATTTTATTTTCAATAGGCTTATCACTTAATTCATTTAAAAAAGAGATGGAATCCAAAATGAAGTATTATGATTTTATTTTGGATTCTAAAGATGGTATATTAAATGATTTTAGTTCTAATTCAACTTATGTATTTGACAATACTAAGGGAATATCTGTTTATAAAGATGAAGAGGGTATATAGAGTTATATCCCAATCTAAATTATCAGGTAGTTCTATTAAATTTTAAACTATTCAAAAAAATAAAAGGATGAAATATGAGTTACATTTCAGAAAAATTTCTACCAAATTCAATGAGTTCAAGACCCGGTTATACATCAGGAAGAGGAGCTATAATCTCGGACTTAGATTCCGAAAAACTCACCCATATTCATGACAATATTCTCAAAGAAATTGGAGAGGAAGCGTCTAAAAACTTTGTTAAAATGGTTAAAAATCTTAAGGTAGCAAGTTGTACAAGTTTCTTAATGAATCTTTATGAATTGGAAAGTAATAGTTGGGTTTATATAGAACCAAAAGATATTGATACCTATGTCAGTAATGAGGGTGAAGCTTTGGGAGTAGTTATGTCAATTTTTGGGAATAGGAGTGATGATACTTTAGAGATTGTTGGTGAATTTTTAAGTAGATATGGTGAAACTCATATAAGTGAAACCAATGATAGAATATATAACTCAAAGATGAAATATTATTACAATAAAAGGAGATAATATGATAGAAGTAGGACATAAGCACAATATACCAACAGACCATATTTTGCAACGCTCAATAGGTGGTTATAATTTTACTTTATTTGAGGATTTAAATACGGCTTTAGAGTTTATAGGTATAATAGTTAATTTTAAAAGTTTTGGGTTAATATAAAAAGGGAATAAAAATGAAATTAGAAGTAGATATAAAGAGTTTATCAAAAGATGTTGATATAGACGACAATGTAGGGATTAGAGAAAATATTATAGAAAACCTAGGATATAATTTTTTAGATAATTGGATTCTATCATATTATACAGATGATAGAATAGTATTTTTAACTAAGGAATATATTAAACAAATTCTTGAAGATTATAGCTTAGACGAACCCCAAAACTATTTTCAAGATTATGATTTCTTTTATGAAATAGGTGGTGAACTTGCTAATGAGGTTATGGGTATAGTTTCAAGTAGAAATAATACTTATTTTGAAAGTTTATCTTTAGGTATTTACGATATTATGTGTGAAAAGTATAAAGATAATTTATGAAAATAGCTTACATCAGTGATTTACATATAGATTTTTATATTAAATCTATAGATACAAATACACCTAAATTTAAAAAAGAACTTCAAAAATATATAGATAATTACCTAGTCCCTAAACCTGCTGACATTCTTATTATAGTAGGAGATATAGGTCACTATAATAATCAATCACTTGCTGTTCTAAAAGAACTTAAAACATATTACAAGGAAGTTTTAGTTACATTTGGAAATCACGAATTATATTTAATTTCTAAATCTATCCAAAAGAAATATAAATATAACTCCCTAAATAGATTAAACGAGTTTAAACAAATGCTTCAAGAAAATGATATAAAAGTTCTTGATGGTAATGTATATGAATTTGATTGTATCAAAATTGGTGGATGTCCTATGTGGTATAATGTATCGAATGATGATGAGGTTTGGAAAGAACAATCAAACGATTCTAGGTTAATTATGAGCAGATTAGAACCGTATTATATAGACTATGGATGGGGTGGTAAAGATTTTAAACCTACATTTGATACAGAATCTTACTATAAATCAGAAATAAATAAAATAAAATTAATAAAAGAATGCGATATATTTGTAAGTCACGTTCCTTGTGATATAGTAAATGATGAAAAATATTTAGGTTCTGAGGCAAATAAATTATACCATTCCGATAACTTAAATGAACTTAAAAGAATGAAAGTTAAATATCATATCTTTGGACATATTCATAGTTCTATTAATTTTAAAAAGGATGGAGTAGAGTTTATATGTAACCCTTTATGTTATCCAAATGAATCATATAATGAGATAAGTGTTTTGGAAGTTTAGAAAAGTGAATATTTTAAACAAAAATTATATATAATTACAAAAATAAAGGAAACAAAATGATGATAGATATGCCAATCAATATTAGTTATGGAGAGTTTATAGGAAGAAAGTGGGGTTTTATAAATACACCTCAATTTGATGATATTAAAAATTATATTGGTATAGACAATATAGAAAGATATGGAATTCAGTTTAATATAAAGGAAAAATATCCCGGCACCATTAGAATTACAACAAAAGATATGGATATGGAAAGTCTTAATGTGTTATATGATTTTATATACGAGTTTACAAAAGATAGATATAATACTCGGGTAGATAGAGATACATGTTTTCGTGAATACAAATTAGAGGAAGTGATATGAGTTATAATAATCAAAAAATATGTTCATTATGTAATAAATTGAAAGATAAATCGAAGTTTTATAGATTGAAGACAGAAGTATCTTCTTGTTGTAGTAGTTGTCAAGATGGGTGCGTTGATAAACAATATTTAAAACATTTGAAAGCTATAAGAGATTATGAAAAAATTAAAGAGGTTAGAAGGATGTATAGAGAGAATGGTAAAATAAAGGAGATAAATGAACACCAAGATAGATAATATAATCAATTCTATAGATAAACTATCTAAAGAGGAAACTAAAATATTCTTTCAAAAACTTCTACACAATAATAACCCAAACCCTACTATGGATTTTAAGACAATGAGTGAAAATGGTCTTATTTGGAAAATAAACAAAGAGGTTTTACATAAGCTAGGATTGGCTTTAAGTAGAGATATTAATAATTTTTCGTTGGGTTGTATTATAGAAACAAAAGATTTTGAATGGTTCTATTACGATAAATCAAATGAAAGAAATCAAATTAAATATGATAACTTCTTAGAAAATAGAATAGAGATATTAACAAAACAAATTAAAAAACAAGGAAAATAAATGACACAAATAAACAAAGAATATACTACAGATATACTACCAGATGTAACAACAATAAACTTTACAATGCAAGAACAATCTAAGCTTAAGGCTTTTTTTGTAGAGGAAATAGGTAATCTACATCTCTTTAGTTATATGAAAGTAGTTTATTCATACATCAAGATTAATTTCAATAATCCACAACATTTTATCATTATACCATTTGTTGATGAAAAGAATAGACCTCATATAAATATTCAAAAAATAGTCTAAGTATTATGAATGTATATTTTATATTGAGAGAGGATTTAGAGTATACATCCGAAAATTTATTTAATTTAGCTATAAAAGGTACTCAAAAATTAAACTTTCATATAGATAATTATGAGGTTCTAATGATATATAATAGATACTTTCTTCTTAAATTAGAGGAGTTTCTTATAAATATGGGTATATCTTTTGAGTGGATTGATATAGATAACCAAAGTGGTATAATAATATATACCAAAGAAAATATTAGAGATACATATCTAGGTGATTGTATAAAATTGAAACAATTTGCATATTATAGAGATTTAGAAATAACAATAGAAAATGAGTAAATTTTAAATAAATATCCTATATAATTTACCCATAAAAAGAGGTTAATAGCTAATTAGTTATTATAAAATATGAAGTCATACATTGACCAAAGGAAAGAAATGAAAAAATTAATACAAAGTCTAGCTATAGTTAGTATAATATCTAGTACTGCTATGGCAAATAATACTAAATATCTATATAATATAGCCAAAAATGAAGTATGGATATATCAACAAAGAGATTATAATTGGTTAAATAGTACAAAAGATGGAAACTATATCAAAAGATATAGAGTTAAATGTGGAGGAAATTGTAGATATATACAAGAACAAGAATATAATAGACTTAGAGTTAGTGGTGGTATAAGAACTTTTGTAATAAATTATATGTAAATGAAGAGTTCAAAAAGATGGTTTATCCTATTTTCTGTAATAAATGGGGAAAATGGATTGGATATAAAACAAGAGGTATATAATATATTCAAAAAGTTTGGTTTTTTAATACTTCAAGATGGTGTAGTTTATATAGAATCTAATGATGCCACAACAGTTTTTAAGGCTATATCACTAGGACTCAATAAAAGTCCTATTAAACAATTTATTGACGATTTACAGGTTATAAATGGTACTTTATCAAACTCCTATGAGTTGTTAGATGATGTATATATAAACAAAAAGGAGTTAATATGATAGATTGGTTAGAAGTAAAATATAAGTTAATTAAAAGTGAAGTTGATATATTTATATGGTTTTACACAAGGTCTTTTGATTATATGGAAGGTTATAATAAATTTTATATATTTATGAATATACCTAGAACATATTATATTTATAGAAACCTTAAGTAAGTTATATGGATATATACTTATATAAATTTGAGGATATTATTTTGAAGAATAAAAGAGGTTTTAAACTTTTATTTGTTGAATTTATTAGTAAGAGACAGGCTAGGATTTTAGATATTATATTGAATGGATTAAATGTCGAAAGATTCATAGGTTATGATAAACTTTTATATAAATTTAAATCAAGTTCAAATATATACTTTTTTAGCTATAGAACCATAAACAAAGGAGAATTATGAAAAAACCTGAAATTATTAAAGAAGAGACACAAAGAGAAGCTATTATTAATAGACCACACAACTTAGCTGGTTCAATTAATCCTATAAAAAAGGAACGATTTAATATAACTAACGAATCTATTAAATATGGAGAGTCAACCATAGTACCGGCATTGTTAAAATTATTTATGGAATCTTTAGATAATCCTATTGATGTTGCTATAAAGGGTGGATGTGATAAGATTGATATTAAAGTTGATAGTAACTCCATTGAGGTAAAGGATAATGGATATGGTATAGATACTAGAGATATTGATGGAGAAAGTGTTTTATTTAAAGCATTTTGTAAATATAATACTTCATCTAATTATGGTGATAATAGAGGGCAAGGTCAAAAAGGTGTTAATGGAATAGGTATAAAACTTTGTACAACTTTAAGTTCACATTTACTTGTAGTATCGGAAGATATAAATGGTAGAGTTAAATTAATTGTTAAAGAAAATAACTTAATACATACAGTATCAAAACAAAAACAAACAGGTAAAACAGGTGTATCCGTAAAATTTACTCCTGACTTTAATATATTTGATTGTATTGAGATAGACAATGAACACATAAAAAGAATGTATGAATATACTCTATTACAAGCATTAACTTACCCTAATATTAGATTTACATTTAACTCAAAGGTTGTGAGTTATACTCCTAAAAAATTTATATCTATGCTTAATGATATAAACATAGTAGAAAGTTATAATGATTTTTTTATAGCTGTTACACCAAATGAAACTGATGATTTTAAACAAATCTCATACATAAATGGGTTAGAAACATCAAAAGGTGGTACTCATATCAACTATGTTATTGATAATATTGTTAATAGACTTAGAGAGAAGATTATTAAAAAATATAAAACAATCAAACCTGCCGATATTAGAAATAGATTGACTTTAGTGGTTATAGCTAAGAATGTTAGAGAAATTGATTGGGATGGTCAAACCAAAGAGAGTATAACAACACCTAATAGATATTTTATAGAGTATTTTAAGGATATTGATTTTGATAAATTAGTAGATAAGATATACAAAAATAAAGATATTATTAATCCTATTGTAGATTATTTTAGGATTAAAGAAGAGTATAAAAAGCAACAAGAATTGAAAGGTTTGGAGAAACCTACTAAGAAAAAACCTGATAGTGAAAAGTTTCTTGAACCTATTGGTGAATGGAGAGATATATATCTTGCCGAGGGTGACTCAGCTTCTTCATCTTTAGCATCTATTATAGGTAGAGACAAAGCTGGACATTACGCAATGTTCGGAAAACCACCAAATGCTTATGATATGACGATGTCTAATATCCTAAAATCAGATAAACTCAGAGACTTTACAAATATACTAGGTATTAGATTTAGCAAAACTACACAAACAGATATAAATTTTCAAAATATTATTATTGCCGCTGATGAAGATATTGCCGGTTACCAAATTCGCTCATTATTGATTGGTATGTTTTATAAGTACGGAAAGAATCTAATTAAAGAAGGGAGGATTAAGGTTCTAAAAACTCCTCTATTTATGTGTACGGATAATAAGGATAATATTATTGATTGGTTCTATGATTTTGAGTCTCAAAGAAATCATCAAAAAGAAACCAAAGGCAAGTATAAATATGAATATAAAAAGGGTTTATCAAGTTGGGATAAAGAAGAATTACAAGTGATAATAGATAGAGAGGGTATAGAACAAATGCTAGAGGTTATGTATATTGAAGATGAGGAATTAACTGATGAGCTTATTGATAAATGTTTAAATGGTAAACGAGCTAGTGACAGAAAAGATATGTTAGATGGATATGAATTTAGTATATTAGAACTTTAAAATGAAAGGAAATAAATGAGAAAAAGAAGTATATCAGATTTCTTCGAGAAAGAATTTAAACAACAAGCTCAAAATGATAATTACCAAAATATAGCTTCGTATATTGATGGTTTTAGACCAACAGCTAGAAAGTCTCTCTTTACTATTATAAGTCATAATATAAAAGAGTTAAAAAAAGTAGATAGTTTAGCTAATGCAACTTCAGATTTTACTGAGTACTTAGGTGGAGCTAAAAATATTGAAGGGGTGATTATAAATATAGCTAGAGGATATTCAACATCAAACAACATATCTATGATGGGAACTAAAGGAAATTTTGGTCAAAGACTAAATAATAAACCGGGTGAGGCAAGATATATAAAGGTAAAATTATTATCCCAATTGAATGACTATTTTAATTCACTGGATAGTGAAGTTTTAATAGGGCAAGAATTTGAAGGAAGAAATATAGAACCAAAATTCCTTATTCCTGTACTGCCCTTTATTCTAATTAATGGTTCTTTGGGTATAGGAACAGGACACGCCCAGTTAATATTACCTAGAAATCCAAAAGATATTAAAGACATTTTGTATAAAAAACTTAAAAACTCAACACATCAACAAGATGATTTATTACCATATTGGAAAGGATTTAGAGGTATTGTAAAGAAAGTAGATAAAGGCAAATACGAGACCTATGGTAAGTACGAGATAGATAAATTGAATATACTAATAACCGAACTTCCTATAGGTTATCAACTAAAGTCAGATAAAAAATCAAAAGAATCAGATAAGAGTAAGAAGCGATTCACAACATATATAGAAAAATTAAAGAGTTTGGTTGAAGATAAAATTATAAAGTCTTATAAAGATTTGAGTGACACCAAAAAAGATGAATTTAGGTTTGAAGTAAAAGTTGATTCAAAATTTGATATGAGTGAAGATAATATTCTAAATTCTTTAGGGTTGATTACTAAATTCACAGAAAATTATACATGTATGACCGAAAATAATTCAATAAAAGTTTTTGAGGATTCTAATGAAATATTACAATCTTTTATTAATATTAGATTAGAATATTACCAAAAAAGAAAAGACCATCTAATCAAAAAGATATTGGGTGATATAGCAATTAATGAACCTAAATTTCTTTTTGTATCGGGAGTGGTTGATGGTTCTATAGTTATCCACAAGAAAAAGAAAACTGAAATCGAGACTCAACTAAAGTCCATAGATGGTATAACTAAGGTAGATAACTCCTTTGATTATCTTCTTAGAATGAGTATAAGCTCTTTAACATACGAAAAAGTACAAGAACTTAGAAAGAAAATATCATCTTTGAAAAAAGAACTTAAAGATATTACTAATAAAGATATTAAAGAAACTTGGTTGGAAGAGCTTGATAATATAGATATAGGTTGATATGAAAGTCTTACCTATGATATTATGAGTATTAAAATACTTAGATGATAAAAAGTGTTATATGGAAGTAGAAATTAATCAAATAGGTTGATTTAAATGGTTTATAAATATTATCAAAAGGTATTTATGAAACATTTTGTGTATAGACTAGAGCTGTTAGAACCTTGGGACAATAGAAAGTATTATGTAGGAAAGCATTCAGGAGAGATAGAGGATGTTGGAGTTACATATTTCAGTTCTGGAAAACTAAAGGATTACTATAAATCAAATATTAATCAAGTTAGAGTTAAAATTCTATATATTGGCAAGGATTCAATGGATGCAATTAGGTATGAAAGTAAGGTACACATGAGATTAGATGTAAGAGCTAATCCAAAATTCTTCAATGAACAAAACCAAGGATTAGCTTCAAGAGATGATAGGACAGGTTTAGTTACAGCTGATAACCTAGAAACAAACGAAAGAATGACTATATCGGTGAAAGAGTTTAGGGAAAATCCACACCTATATAAATCGGTTCAATGTGATAAAGTCACTTGTATAGATATAGAAACAAATAATTTCAAAAATGTATCGAAAGAAGAATTTGACTCCAATGATAATCTAAAGGGCGTTAATCATGGTAAAATTCATACTAGATTAAAATCCACTAATGAGAAGATAACTGTAACTAAAGAAGAGTATCATAAGAATAAATGTTTATACATAAGACCCAATGATAATATATCTATGAAGTTAAAATCTACAGGTGAATTTGTTTCTATACCAAAAGAAGAGTACAAGAGAAATAAAGATTTGTATGTAGGTGTCAATAAAGGAAATATAGAAGAAAGACATCCTTGTGGAATTTGTGATAAGGAAATTGGAACAAGTAACCTAGCAAGACATAGAAAATCTCATAGTAACAGGAATGTTTGGGTTACCGATAATGAAAATCAAAACACTATACAAGTTAATGAATTAGAATACTATACAAAATTAAAAGATACTCATTATATGGTCAAAGGTAAAGGTCATTATAGAGTGGGTTATACCGATGGGGCTGAAACTACTATAAAGAAGATAGCAGGTGTCATTAGAAGAAAGAACAAGATAAAGGACTAACATAAAACTTCCAATCAATTACAAAACCTCTCACTATACAATAAGAAAATTAGCTAAAGAACAATATATACAAGAACAAAAAGGTATTTGTATATATTGTAAAAATCCTCTAAAAGATAAACCAAAAGAACTTATGAAAACGCATCCTATAAATAAGAAACCATTTCCAAAAGGTATGTTTAACTATCCCATACATTTACATCATTGTAGAAAAACTGATTTAAGTATCGGAGCAGTTCACGCATATTGTAATGCTGTTTTATGGGAATATCATAACGAATAGATTTAAAATTAATATTCTTTTAAGTTTTAATTGGCTATAATCATAATATCAAAACAAATAAAGGATTTAAAAATGGTATTTAGTATAGAAGATTATGAGAATATGGATAAGTATTTGAAGCAAGATAATTTTGGAATAATATGCGATACTCCTTACTGTGATACAATTAGTTATAGAACAAATTTTGTTGAAGTATTCAAACTCATAGAAGAGCTTAGAGATATAGATAATCAAACCAAAAAGGAACAAAATGACAACAAAACAATACCACAATGAGCTAAAATCTTATGCAAAATCTATAGAGGATTATTTCCAAATAGAAAAGTCAAAATATCAAAAAGGTACAAAATATGAACATTCGTATCTTGGAGTAGAATTTTTTGATTGGAGTTCTATATCATCACCAAATTTTTATAATATTGATGATTTAGATAATAACATAAAAATTATACAAGATTTTCAAAAAGAGATTAAGAAACTTGGACTAGAAGATGAATGTATATTCATAGAAGATGAAAATTATCACGATGAATCCGGTTCATTTTTAGTTGGACTTACTTATACTTGTGAATATAAAGTAATAAAAGATGAGTTAAATTATGATGAAATTCATAGAAGTTTTGTGGATAATATAATCAAAAAGAAATTTAAGAAACCTCTTAATTTAGATAATCTTAATGTCTTCATAGCAGGTAAAATTGACTGGGGTACTTTGACTATTTTAACGGATGGTTAATGTTCTTTTAAGTTTTATTTGGTTATGATTATGAATACTAAAAATTAAAGGAATAAAATGAAATATAAAAAAGGTAACATATTACAAGCCGAAGAGGATTATATATGTTTCACAGCTAATTCAGTTATCAAAAGGAATGGTGAATTAGTTATGGGTGCTGGTGTAGCGAAGGCTTTTAGAGATAATTTTAAAGGAATTTCTTTAGAATTTGGGAATAAGATAGAACATTTAAGTGAATTTAATCTATTGGTAATAGATAGAATCATAGCACTTCAAACTAAAATCCATTTTAAAAATCCGTCACCTATTGATTTGATTGATAGAACTATTTCTAAATTAAATGAATTCGCTTTGGAAAATAGCAACAAAACAATTGCTATGACACTTTTAGGAACATTAAACGGAGGTTTAGATGAGAATATGATTAAATCTAAACTGAATAAGTTACCTGATAATATAACAGTTTATGAAATTTAAAAGGAGTGTATGATGATTATAGAAATATCTTATCAAAATAAAGAGACTGAGTATTTAGAGATAGAACAAATGACTTTAAAGGAGGTGAGAGCTGAGTATGGAAATAACTATAACTCAATAAAAATACTTACCAGAAAAGATATGTCTATTGATGAATACTTTACCAAAAATCAAAATATGAAAATCTCTACACGAAAACTAAAAGATATATCTCACCAGATAATTGGTGTAATTGTAAATAGTATTGATGAATATACCCTTGATAATTCTGAGTTGAATGAAAAAGAGAAAGAATATATAATTAGATATATTCAAAAAATAGGTCAAGGGTATATAGACAAAAACCCACTATCTAGTGTCTATGTACCCGATTTAGTGAAGGAGATTAAAAATGCTAGATAAATGGCAAATGGAACTAAAAGCTAAGTATCAGCTACCTTTATTATATTCTAAGTCTATGTTTAACAAATGTAACAATAAAGATGAGTGTCTTATGTATATAATTAAAAATGAATCAGGAAAGTTTCTATTGGATTATAAAGAATCCAATATAATAAAGGAAATAAGAAGGGATTATTATGAAAATAAAAGACATTAAAAGATATATGAAATATCTTCAAAAAAGTTACAACAAAAATACTCAACCCTTATTATTGTTTACAAATAAAGATAATAATACACTACTAGAGACTGGTTCTTATGAATTTAAAACATCTTGCTCAATACCCTTAACTTTACCTGATTTCAAGATAGATTTTTTAGAGTTTAAGAATTTTTTAAAAAACTCTAAAGATGATTTAGAATTTGAGTTTAAAGATAGTCAAATTGTAATAAAATCAGGGACATTGGAAAAATCTTTTGAAAACATAAAAAATCCAAAAATAGACAAAACATATAAAGATTATGAAGATATGTTTAATAATGATGTTCTAGTTAATAAAGATGATATTCCTATCTCTAAGGTTATATATGATGGAATAAATCCAAATTATGCGCTAGATGTCTATAAAGGATTATTGGTAGATTATAATAATCATAAAATTATTAGCACAGACACAATATCCATGACCATAAATGAATTTTCACCTAATTCTGTAGGTTTATATGCTATTCCTAAAAAGGCTATTGTACCTAATATAATACTTAAAAAAGTTAAAATAGGTAAAGAGTTTGTATCTTTCTATGTAGATAACGATATTAAAATAACATCTAAATTATATACAAATAATATAACTAGTGACTATCAACGAGTTATTAAACAAGAGTTTAATATTAGTATAAAAATTAATGGTATAGAACTCAAAAAAGCCACAGAAAAAATAAAAGAATGTAAATTAATTTTTCAAGATGGAATTTGTATAGTTCAAGAATACGATGATATTAAAAATAAAATAGGTTATACTCAAAGATTGAGTTGTGATTATAATATAGACGCTCCATTAGAGATAGTTATAGATGCTAAAAGAGTACATAAGGCTATAGATACGAATGAAATTGAAATATTTATACAAGATAACAACCATCCTATTAAGATAGTTTCAAGTGAGGTATATACATTGATTATGCCAATACCACAAAAATTTTTGTATGATTTAAAAGATATAAAACAAAAACTTGAAGATACACCAAAAGATTTCAATTATAATAGTATAAAATCCACAAAGGTAATAAAGGCTAAACCAAAGGTTCAAGAAGATGAATCTAAATTAATTAAAGAATTAAGAACGAGGATAAAAGAGCTTGAAGATAAATTACTTAAATATGAAGATAATGAATTTTAAAATTTTATGTGGGTTTGATAAAAATAGTATAAAAGAGTGGAGAGAATATGACTTAGGTTATTTTGATAATACATCTCTAAATAGTTGAGAGTAAAATAAAATCCAAACTTCTTTATAAATACTAATAAAGAGGAGTGAATTTTGTTAGAATTTAAAAGAGATAATATCAAAGATGTATTAGAGAGTATGAATATAGAGGTTGAATATGTACAAGATTTTAGAGTATTTGATTCTAAGGGTATAGAGAAATATACCAATTCGTATACAATACCATATAATACTTGGGATAATTTTATAATAAATTCCCTATTCACAATAAAACCTAAAAAAGCATATCTATATAATTGTAAACATATAAGAGAAGATTCAAAAGAGTTTTGTTGGTTTAGGTGCTATTTTGAGGGTATAAATAAAGATGTAGAATGTTATCAAAATAATTATTAAATAACCATATAGAATATCTATTTAATAGTACTTTAAGTTTAGTTACTATACAATACATTATCTAAACAACCAAAAGGATTTAAAATGAATATGAGCTATTGTAGATTTGAAAACACAATGAACGATATAATGAGACAAAATGATGAAATAGATAACTACGATGATATGCAAGATTATATAGAGAATTCAAGTATTTCTATATACCTAAAAGAAGATATTATAGATTGTATGGAATCTATTGAAGATGATGATTGTGAGATTACTGATAAATCTATAAAAGATTATATCACTAATAGTGACCCTTCAGAATATGAAGTGAATGCTATTTTAAAATTTTCTAAGTATTTATAATGAAACTATTAAAAAATATATTGTGGTTTTTATGGGATACTTTATTTATACTTCTTATATTCACCCCTTTATCTCTATTGCATTTAGGTATGTATATAAGTTACTTGGAAAATATTTGGGAGATAAAAATGATAATTTTAGGAATTATATTATTGGTTACTGATATTGCTATAATACATATCACATACTTAAACATACACTATTATATTAAAAGGAACAAAAAATGAAAATATTTAAGCCAATAGCTAGATTTGAAAAGTTAAGAGATGATTATAAATATTCCCATAATTATAGAAAAGAATTGAATAATTTTAGAGATTCTTACCTAAGAGGTTATGTAGATTCTATAAAAGATTTATACGAGCAAGATGAGGTAACTAAAGATTATATGATTTGGATATATGAAGAAGCTAATGAACTTGAACATCAAATAGACTTATTATTTAGATACCAATAGAGGGATTAACCCTCTACTATACAATTAATCCAAGCTCTACCTACTTTACAGTTAAACCCATTAGCTACAAATACCTCACTAATCTCATCTTTTATACTTTGTACTTTTTCTTTCCAATCACTCTTTGAAAAACCTTCAGGAACTTTCCCTAAAGTCAAATTATCATAACCAAAATTACTTAGAACTTCTTGAAGATTTATCTTAACCTCAACTTGCAACAAATCATCTTTTGGATTGTATCCTTTAACAGTAACACTATAGCTATCTTTGGTGTCATCCATAGCCTTTTCTCTTTTTGATTGAGCAATATACTTAGTAACTGTACTCATAGACCTAATACTTTTTAAAGCTTTTCTTTTTTCCTTTTCTTCGTCAGCTTCATCAGGTATTTTAGAAAAATTGAACTCTTTTAGAATTGGTATAAGATTATTAATTATTTTTGTTTTTGTTCTAGCTTGATTATTAACAAATCTCATAATAGTTGATTCTTGTGTTTCATTATCTAAATCTTGCCTAGATATATCCTCTAAACTAAATACTTTCCCTTTAAAAATCAATCCCAATACATTATCAAGATTTATAGTAATCCATTCACCATATCCAACCTCAACTCTTAATTTATTATTAGCTTTATCCGTAGATGTATCTCTACCTCTACCCTCTTCTTTATTTTTTATAATCTTGTCATAAGAATCTTTTGTAAGTGATTTAATAGGATACTCTACAATCTTTCCTGTATCCGTAATAAATCTCATTCTACCTAGATATTTTTGTTTTTTGGGATGTTTTTGATATTCTATAGCCACAAACTCCGTAAATTTATCTACGATTTTTTGTAAGTTAGCTCTTGACATCTTTCTAACATCTTTCTTTGAGGCTGATGAAATAGCTTGTGAAGGTAAAATACGCTCAACTAACTCAATATCTTCTAACTCCAACATAATAGCTTCATTAAATTGTAGGTTTTTAAATTCCTCTCTAAAATCTAACATTTAAACTCCTTTTTATTGATATTTATAAAAAGTATCTACGATTGAATATAATAATTTATATTTTTTAAAATTTATTATTCTTTTCTTTATTATAAGAGTTTTTATTTACAAATTTTGATTATTATAAGTTTTTATTATATACTATAAATAATTTTTTAATCTTAGATGGTTTTATCTTGGTTTAAGTTTACTTATTATATAATATATTATCTAAACAAAATAAAGGATAAAAGATGAAAAGAGTATTAGTTATATTGGCAATATTAATGACAATCAATGGATGTGATGATAGTTATACTACCAAAGGAAACTCAGGATTTAGTACATTTAATAAGATTTGTGTGGATAATATATATTATCTAAACAGTACTAAGAAATTAAGTGTTTGGATAAATCCCAAAACACTTAAACCACAAAATTGTAAATAAAAATATGGACAATTCAACTCTAAGAGAATACTAGAGTATAACGGTTATATTGTTGATTTTCATTCATATAATCTTAATCTTCTAAAATATCAAATAAGTAATACTAATATGATATATCATTGGGTTAAAGATATTAAGGGATATGTAGACTATATAGTTAAGATGAATTCAAAAAGATATATGAGTTTTAAGCTATAATTAAGTTAGTTTAATATATTATATTAAAAACAAAAGGATAAAAAATGAACTTACAAACACTCAAAAAACAAACAGAAAAGAGTAAAACAATTCCACAAAAGGCTAGATTATTAGCTAAATATACAGGTAACTATGATGACAAAAAGTTATTAGATACTTTCTCAACAAGTAGAAATAGAGCTAAACTTTATGAAAAGTTTAGATTATATAGAGTTGAAGATGAGATTAAGAAAGCTAATGAGATACTCCAAAAACAATATTTAAATCTAAAAACCAAAACTAAAAAGAGAATCTCTTTTAAAAGATTCAAGCTACTTAAAGAAAAAGCCCATAGAATTTTAGACTATCTTGATGATGGTTATGGTATGGGTTCAGAAAAAAGTCTATATGTAGATGGGTATAAATTAGCATATAAGGACGAAACTATTGAATATAGCTCTAACTATAAATACAAAGCTAAACACGGTATAATCACCCTTTATATGTCTTTAAACGAGTTATCTAAAATTGAGTATAAAGATGGTGATTGGAAAATTGAAGGTGTTAAACCAAAGATATTAGAAATATCAGGAAAATATGCTAAATTTCATGCAGAATTGAAGGAGGTTTAAAATGATATATAAATCAACAAGAAATATTAATCTAATATATTGTGGTGAGGAATATAAAAAACCAGTTATTACTGTTGAAAATACAAATAAATGGTATAGTTTATTTGTGGTAGATATTAATAACAATGTCTATGAATTAGAAGATTTTTATGGATGGATTGATAATTGTCCAAAGCCTAATGATTTAATGGAGTTTGCCTTGGAGAACGATATGTATATAGACGAACAAAGTTTAGAAATGATGATAGGTAGGATTTTTATGGAAAAAGAATACCAATTTGTAGATAATTTTAATTATGAGAATATAGTATGAAAGATTTAGTAATTCCAACAGCAATTATAATTTTAGAGGTTTTTTTACTTTGGGTTATAACTAATCAACACATAGGTAATAATCATAATATTATCATTAATAACCAAAAGATAATTATTAAACTACTAAAGGAACATAAATGCAATTGAAAGTTGAACTAACCCTAGATGACTTAGAAGAGATTTTAAGAAACCATTTCAAAGATGAAGGATTTGATAATATATCTTTTAAATATAACTATAGTGATGAAGCTACTTTAGAAACTTTAGAATGTAATTTAGAAAAATATGAAAAGAAAGTCTATATAGGTGGTATAACTTGTTAGTAAAAAATAAAAGGAATTTAAATGGATAATAAAATAGATATGTATATTGGTGATTGCTTAGAAATAATGGATAAGTTAGATGAAAATTCTATAGACTTAATATACATAGACCCTCCTTTTGGGATAAAACAAGATGAGAAGTTTAATATGATAGCTTGGAAGAAAACTAACTATTACGAACCATTAGTTTATGGAATGTTTGATAAGATACTAAATGAAAATGATTTAAAGTTTTTAAGTTTTATCTATCCTAGATTAGTAAAGATGAGAGAGCTACTTAGTGATAAAGGTTCGATATATGTTCACATTGATTGGCATGTAGGACACTATATAAAAATACTCTTAGATGAGATATTTGGTAAAGATAATTTTTTAAATAATATAGTTTGGTGCTATGGTGCGGGTGGTAGTTCAAAACAAAAACCGTTTGCTACAAAACACGATGATATATATGTTTACAGAAAGACAAACATTCCAATAATTAATTTATTAAAAAATAGCGATAATGGAAGTAGAATAAAAGATTATTGGAATATAAAATCTATAGCAGATGGAAGTGGATACTTAAAAACTAAAGATAGTGAGGATTATATTTATAGTACCCAAAAACCATCAAAATTACTTGAACGAATCATAAAAGCATCATCAAATGAAAACTCAATAGTAGCTGATTTCTTTGGTGGTAGTGGAACAACTATAGCAGTAGCTAAAAAGTTAGGTCGTAGAGGTATATATTGTGACCAAAATCAAGTAGCTTATAATATAGCTAAAAAAAGGATTGAGGAAAGTTAGATGTGACTATTTTCTAGCCACTTTTTTCTTATTTTTTTTAATCTTGGCTACAGCTATATTCCAAGCTTGTTCGGAAGATATTCCTGTAAAATGTTCACCTCTTAGGTGAATAACTTTCGCGTAGTTCTCATAACCAATAATTATTCCAGATGGACTCACACGGTTTTTTAAATAACGCCTAAAAGCAGGTAAACCCATTCTAGCTATTTTCATAAGGAGTAGTTTAGGTATTTCTAAGTCTAAACCCTTTTCAATATTCTTTTTATTTTTCTTTAATATCATATCCATAATACCTTTTCTTAAAGCTGGTGGTATCCATGAGAAATTAATACCATATAGATATTTTCTACCCTCGGTTGATATAACAAAGCATAAAGGAGTTTTATCATAAGGATTTTTCTTATATTTAGCATTATAGGAAAATAGAATTAATGAACCCGGTTTAAAATCAGAAGCTTTAAGTTTTCTTGGTTTTTTATCTATGAGACCTTTCATCATTACATGGGATTCTTTTTGTTCGTCCGTCATTTTAAAAGCCATTTGTTTATCCTTTTAAGATTATTTATAAAGATTTTAATAATAGTTTAAGTTTATTTAGTTTATAATACATTATCTAAACAACTAAAGGATAAAAGATGAAATCAGAGAAGCAAAAAATTATAGATAATGTATTAAAAGATACTGACAACATTCAAAAGATGTCACAAACGCAGTTATCAATTAAGTGCTTACAATGGATTAAGAAACAAGGATATAATATTAAAGTTACTCTTGAACCATTAGATACAAATGTAGAATTCAAAGCAATAGTAACTACAAAAGATGGTATTTCAAAAACATTCTCTAGTAGTAATTGGAGATGTGTAATAGATTCTACTTTATATGTTATTGAAGATATTGAGGTTGATGATTTATTTGATAGGAATAGTAGATATTTTGCCAATAGTAACTAGATTGATTATATATAATTAAAAATAAAAGGATGTAATATGGAAATAATAAAAAGACCACTTCCCGAGTACGCACCTAGAGTTATTGTATCAGGAATAAAAATAGACATTAAAATATATGAGTTAATAGAGACCTATATATCAAAATTGGGTTATGATAAAACATATACTTATAATCAAAGAAATGATGTGTATACAATAGTTGCTGGTCATCTTTCGTTTCTTTCTTTGTCTTATGAGGGGATATATTATTGTGAAGATATGTTTTATAAAGACATCATTATATATTTGGATGAAATATTTCATAAAATAAAATATAAAGATAGTTAGAATGTTTTGTTCTCTCTTTTATAAATATTCCAAAAGAGAGAATAAAATGAACCCCATAAATGAATCAAAATATCTATACATAACACTTGACCCATATTATAGTGTTCAAGAATATAATACTTTCTTAACTGCTGCGAGAAATAATGGAGTTGTATATGAAGAATTTATTTACCTAAAACCTCCTCACAATAGATACCTTTATATTCAAGAAAAAGACCTCCCTAAATTTATTAATTATGATATAGCCTCTAGTTCTCAAAAGTCTTGGCTTATTTCTGTAGTAAAACCTAGATACCCAAATGAAGCTTATATACTACAAAGAAGAGGTGGTCAAGATGTTAGTTATTGGAACTATATACTCCCTAAAGATATAGTTAATATAAATTCAAATGAATATCTATGTATATTTAAAGCACAAGACCATTCAGAACTTAAAGAACTATCCGAAAAATTAGGTAATTCTATAATATATAGATGGGGTAAAGCTGAAAATAAAGGATATAATATTTTTATATGTACCAATAAATATATAAAAGGTTTTATATCTAGTTCTAAAATTTTATTAGAATACGATGGGAATATACCTAAAAACAAAGGCTATATAGAATATGATTTAAATTATAAAGTGCTTGTTAGAGAAAAACTTATGAATAAAACCTATGAATTAGAATATTATCAAAATGGTAAGAGATTTCCTTTGAAGAGTTATAGTTTTATTTAAGTTTTATTTGGGTATACCAAAAACAATTAAAGGAGAAATAAATGAAAAATAGATTTATTAGTATGAGTGAGTTTTTGTATGAGGAAGAAACTAAAGAGATATTAAAAAGTATCGACACAAATAATATATTAAAATGTTTATACAGACCTAATAGTTATATGTTTGAGAGATATTATAACTATATAAGAGAAAATAAATTAGATTACGAATTAGATATTTTTGAAATGGAAGTATTAAATACTGATATAGGTAATAGTGCAATAGTATATGACACAAAAGTATTATTAGACTATCCTTTACTAGAAGAAAAAGAATTAAATTCTCCTAAAAGAGGTGGAGCTAAGAAATTTTATGTATACACCAAAAATAATAAAGGTAATATTATTAAAGTTCAATTCGGAGATACTTCAGGATTAAAAGTTAAGATAGATAATGAAAAAGCACGAAAGAATTTTGCTAGTAGACATAATTGTAAGGATAAAACGGACAAAACTACAGCAGGTTATTGGAGTTGTAGACTTCCTAGATATGCTAAACAATTAGGACTAGATTATTCAGGAAGTAAAGATGCGTTTTGGTAAACCTTATGTAGAAACATATATAGATAAAGATTTATTTGTAAGAGAGTTTAAAGAGGAATATATAAATGATACTAAAGAATTGGTGTGGCATAGGGATAAAAGAGATAGACATATAAAGGTTTTAGAGAGTAATAATTGTTATTTACAATTAGATAATAAGTTACCTATGGGATTAACAAAAGGTTCTATATTTTATATAGATAAAATGGTTTATCATAGATTATTAGTTAAAAGAGGTTTTTATTTAAAAATAGAAATTAAAGAATTATAAAATCTACCTTAAGTTTACTAGCAAAGTGCTTCCCTTATAGTCTAGTTCACAAACTCTTATCTAAAGTCAAAACATTTGAACTCCTTTTTTATTGATATTTGTAAAAAGTATCTACGATTGAATATATTAATTTATAACTTTTAAAATTTTTTATTCTTTTCTTTATTATAAGAGTTTTTATTTACAAATTTTGATTATTATAAGTTTTTATTATATTTTAATTGTAGATGGTTTTAAGTTACTTTAAGTTTAATTGGGTATAATTACACTATATAAAAACAAAGGAATAAAATGAAATGTGAATATTGTAAAGAACAAGTAGACGACGGTAAGGTTTATAAGGGTATTATATTACATAATTCTTGTTATGACTTATATAAAAATAGAGAATTAGGTAAATCAAATGGTTTAAATTTTATTTGTCCTGAATGTGAAGGAACAGGTGAGGTATCGGAATTTATTGATGTTTATCCTAAAGGATTACCTGATAGTGGTCAATTTGATTCAATGACTTGGAAAAAATGTACTTGTAGAACTTGTGGTGGTAAAGGTTATACAAGAAACAAAAAGAGGGCAATAATAGGGATTGTAGGGTATAAATAAAGGAATTAAAAAAATGAAGATAGATGGTATGTTAGGTAAAATTAACAGTTTATGTTTAGGTTATACAAACAATATAGATAAACACACTAATAGGTTTTCTATATCACTATATAAAGATATATCAAAAAGAAATGTGTATAATCTTGATAAATTTTATGGTAATATTTATTATGAAGCTTTATGTAACGCTTATGATTTTATATTAGATAAGGAGAAAATAAAATAAATACAAAACAAATTGAAGAGATTAAACCTTATATAATTCCATTTCTTATAAAAAATAATTTACCATATACTAATCAATTTATAAGTGAGTTATCTGAAACTTTTATAAAAGCAACTCGTGAGCTTGTAAAAGATAGAAAAGATATAATAATAAATAAAAGAGTTTAAGCTTAGATTTATATTTATTTTAGTATAATTAGACATACTAAAATAAAGGAAATAAGATGAACACTAAAACAACATTTACAAAACTTATTGATAGTTTAGCAAACTATCTTGGCTATACTCGACTAGAGGATTATAATATATTGAAAGATAATATTAAAGTTCTTGAAGTTGATAATTCTAAGTTGAAAGAAAATTTGTCTATTTTAAGAATAGACAAGAATAACTTAAAATATGAGTTAAATAAACTAAAACCTAAAAGAAAAGGTATAGAAGTTCAACCAAAAACAAAAAAGTTCGACCAAGTCAAACTCAAAGCTTGGGCTATGAGAGTTAAAGAGGTGGGTAAATGTGATATATGTCACACTAAAGAAAAATTAACTGCACACCACTTATGGGACAAAGCTACCCATCCAACATTGGCTTATCAAGACTCAAATGGTGTATGTTTGTGCGAAGAACATCATAATAATTTTCATAAGATGTACACAAAGAAAAGCCAAACCTCACCTATATTATATGATAAATTTAAAATTATTACCCAAACAGATTATGATTTGGCTAAGAGATTTAAATAGTTGATATAATAATTAATAAGATTACTAAAGTGATTAGTTTTCTTGTTAATTTATTTTTTACTTCAAGACACTTCCCTTTTAAATTTTAATATAAGTTTTACTCATTTTACTATAGTTGATTAAAATAAAAAAGTATCTACGATTGAATATAATAATTTATATTTTTTAAAATTTTTAATTCTTTTTCTTTATTATAAGAGTTTTTATTTACAAATTTTAATTATTATAAGTTTTTGTTATAGATATAATCTTGTAGTTATTTAATTTCTACTATTCCAATTTTATATAGATATAATAATACTCATTCACACTTATAAACCACCTTTAAACCTCTTTAAATAACCTAACTCATACCTACTATCAAAATAGATTAATGAACTCTTAAATCATATACTATACCCATTTATAATAAAACCATCTAAGATTAAAACTATAACAAAAACTTATAATAATCAAAATTTGTAAATAAAAACTCTTATAATAAAGAAAAAATAAAAAATTTTAAAAAATATAAATTAATATATTCAATCGTAGATACTTTTTATTTTATCTTAAGTTTATTTGACTATAATTATAATATTAAAACACAAAGGATATAGAATGATAGAAGTAAATAGTAAGATAACAGCTGAGTCGGTACTTAGAATAGTAGAGGACTACTTAGTTAATAACGGTTATGATGTGAGTGAATTAAAACCTACAACTAAAGAGGTAGTTATAGGTCAAGGAATTAGCGAATCATATAGTTATGAATTTGATGGGATAAAGTGTAAGCTATCACTAAAGGATATAAAATGATTAAAGAATTTGTTGAGGTTTGCGATGAGTTATACTTTTTAATGGAAAATGGTAATTATATTGTTATCACAAATGATGGTATAAGTAGTCATTTAAATAAAAGTTCTTATCTAATGGCTTTAAAAGATGGAGATATTGGTCACTATTTTAATTATCTACCTAAAAATAATAATAAATATTTTTTAGAGGTATTGAACTCAAATAATATTGAAAGTTATGTGATTGAGCTTTTAAATGAAAAGTTAATTGGTTGGAATGAAAGAAGGGGAGTGAAATGACTAGAGATATTTTGATTTTAGGGATTAAGAAAAAGTTAATTAAGTATTTTTGTGATGTTGAGATTAATTCTATCGATTTTAGTAATATGAATGATGTTGATTTATTAAGGTTAAGATTTGATACAATCTATTTTGATAAATATTTTAATTAGGTGACTGAATAATTAGGTTTAATGAACTCTTATTATATGGAGACTTTGGTTAGGGGTTCAAGATAAACCTAGTTATTTAACTAGGTTTATCTACTTATTTATCACATATTGGACAGAATAGGTGTCTCTTACCTAAGTTCAATACATAAGAAAATTCTCTATTACAATTAGAACATTTAATCGTAAGTCTTTCTCTACGAATATCTTCTGAAAATACATCACCTTTTACAACACTAACATAAGAAGGTTTATCTTCTAACATTCTTAAACCTCTTTTCTTAGAAGCTCTTTTTTGCTTTAAACTTTTAGTACAATCTAAACACTCATTTGTTAATTGTTTAACTGGTTTACCACAAGATTTACAAAGAGTATTAATATCTTCTTTATTAATATATTTTCTTATAACAAAAGACAATTTAACACCTTTATTAAATTCTTCTTTTGCTTCATCACATAAAGAATCCACTATCATTTTATTATATTTTTCTCTTGGTTTTGGTAAAGCTCCTTTTATACATAATTCATATAATTTTTCTACTGTATATTCAGTTTTTTTGGTAGCCTCTATCCATTGTTCTAATAATTCAGGATATGTTTTAGCTATTGTAGGTTTACCATAAAATTTATTATTGGATTTATAAAATTCTATAAAAGGAGTAATATCTGTTTTTAATTCTTCTAAATTATCTATATAGAATCTATAAACTGAATCAATGTAGTATCTTTTTGAATGTTTTAAATCTAAATCCATAATAAGAAACTCTTCCAATTCTTTTGGAAATCTTTTTACATAATAACCTGTAGTTTTAAATTTTACATCTTTGAAGAATAAATCCTCGTGTGGTATTTTTGGAGTTGTATATTTCATTTATAACCTTAAATTTTAATTAAGATATTTGAGTTACTAGGCTCAAAAAATCTTTTATATCCAATAAGTTGAGCCTAGTAAAGTTTCTTATTGGATATAAAAGATTTTTTATCTTTATAATTATAGTGTATAGTTACTTAAAATATACACTTTCTTATTAAATTAGAGCCAAAAGACTCTAATTTATTTTGTTATGCTAATACCGATGTAGAATCAAATATAACATCAAATGTTCTACCAAAGATACCAACACCATTATCTTGGTTTAGTGGGTTTTCAATCAAACCGTATCTTGAACTCAATATAATAGCAGGTTGTCCTGTATCAGGATGAGTTACTCTAGTAAATGAGATGCCTTTGTAAGGTGAGTAGTAGCCTATAGATGCCCTATTATCTCCCTTATAAAGCACTGTAACATACTCTCTATCAGTAAAGTTATCAAGGATTACTTCCATTCCACCAAATGTTCCAACAACACTTGCTCCAGCTACATTTGTACTCAACATAGAATCATTCTCAATAGCTTTAAATCCTCTCAATTGTTCAAGAACTGTAACAACTCTTGGTGTAGCCAATATAATATTTGCTGAACCCATTCTTGTCAATTTTCCAACTTCTCTAGCTTCATTTTGGATTTTAACTCCGATATGAGCCATTGATTCCATCTCAAATCTTGTAGAACCACTTGCACCTGCACCGTTTGCTATTGTAAAGTCACTAGATGGTGCCGCCCATGAGTTTACTGAATCAATAACTTCTCTATCAAGCTCGTTAAGAACCTCAGAACTCATCATATTCATTAACTCTTCATCAGCATTAAGACCATAAGTATCTTTCAAGTTTTGGTACATTTCAACAGTATATTCAGCTTTCAATTTTCTTGATTTAGCCTCAATAAGAGTTTGTGTAACAGTGAACCCGATTTCTTTCATATCATACCCAAGAATTTCAGCTTGTGTGGTTGGAAGTGAACCTGTGTAACCTTTTAGAATTTTCTTAAAAGTAAGTTGATTTGAATATGTATTAGCAATAACTAAAGCACCAATTTGAGCAGGTACAGCCGCATTATCATAAACAATTCCACCTGCACTAAATACTGCAGTATCAATCAATAGTAAATCACCCTCTACATATATTACAGTTGCAAGATTTGTATCAGGAACATTATCACTAGAGATAACATCACCTTTTACAAGTGTATGACCAGTAATTTCTATAATTTGCGAACTAACACCAGGGTCAATTCTTCCACCAAGTCTATCATTAGCGTCTGCCCCAAAACCTGTATATTTGAAGATTAGAGTATTAATGTAACCTGTTTGTTGTGACATTGGTTGAACACCCAAAAGTCTATTCGCTATAAGAGCTGGTTGAATTCTACGAGTCATCGGCATAAATATTGGTGTAAATACAGCAACATCTGATGTAGAGGTATCCTCATAAAGTCTAGCTATTTCTTTTTTAGTATTTTCCAATACTATAGCTTGTGTTCCTAAGTTATCTTCTTGAATAGCAGGAAATCTTTCAGACTCCAAAAGCCCTACAATATCCTCACCGTAAGTATGCTTCATACTCTCTCTTACTTTTTCGTTTATCATTGTTTTCATTTAATTCTCCTTGTTTAATTTATATTATTTATATAATTTATTTTAGTCCATTTAGGACAATCTACCAAAGGTGTCTACCCATCATAATATCGTCTTTAGATGCTTGTATATTCTCTTTAACAATCTTAGTTTCTCTAACTTCTTTCACCCTTTTAATTTCTCTAGGAGCATCTTCCGAAAGTGATTCAGCAATATCATCAAGAGCATCGATAAAAGTTTGAGGTTCATTTGGATTAAATTTAACAAAACTCGAAAGTCTCTCAAATCTCTCTTTTTTCATATCGGACATACCCTCTGTAATTTGTCTTTTAAGACCCGTAACTAGATATTTATTAGCCTTATTTTCAAGTTCTAAATTCTCAGAAACTAATGAATCAATTTTAGATTCTAAACTACCCACAGTATCGTGTAAGTCACTTGATTCATCTACTCTTTTTTTAGTATCAGCTATATCCATAAACTCTACACCTGCTGTTTCTAATACAGCTCCAAAACCATCTAATACAGCTTTATAATTTTGTTTATCAGCCGATTCTTGCATAGTTTCTAAATTAGTATCAACAAAATCATCAACAACTTTGTCAAGATATTTCTCTAACATTTGAGTTAAAGCTTCTGTTTTTTCACTCATAAAAGCATCCACAAGAGTAGTATATTCTTCACTCTTAGCTTCTGCTAATTCAAGAGCTTTTATATTTATTGATTTCTCAATAGCTTCGGTCAATTGTGACTTAATTGAATCATCAATCTTAGCCTCGTTTAATATTTGTTCTAACATTTTATTTTACCTCCAATTTTTTATAACTTAAATTTTCAAACTATTTCATATAAGTTATTATTATTTATATAAGTTTTTAGGCTTATAAAGTTCCAATTTTTATTAATCTATACTTATTTATATAAATTATTTTCCATTATATTCCCTAAGCTTTTTAGCTAATTCTTTATATCCAATGGTTTTATCATTTTTTAGAGCTTGTGACTCCAAATAAATTTCATAATCCTTGACATATCCATCATATTCTCTAATCATATCTACAAATTGAGACAAAACATCCTCTTTCATATCTAAACTAAGGTCACATAATTTTTCAGCACCTTTAGAATTTAGGATTGATTTCAATGCTTGGACATACACATAATCACCTGAAAACTCGTCTAAAGTAGTTTCATCAATCTTCTCAACTTTCTTAGGAATTTCTAAAGAACATTCTGAAATACATCCAGATTCATCTAGCTTGAACTCTTTATTAGTAGCCATTCCATTAAGAAATTGGTAACCCTCTTGAAGACCTGTTAGCATAGCATTATAATCAGAAGGCATAGAGACAACATCATAGGTTATTAGCTTAAAATCCTCTACAATACCATCTTCATTTACAGAACCTAATCCTCTTGAAGATACTCCAATTTTCATACCCTCTTTTATAAAACCTTTTAGTTTATTTGTAAGATGAGTATTATCATTTAGTATTTTAGCCTTACCCCATACATTACCATCTTCGTTGATTTTTAATTCAACAATTCTAATAACTGTATTGGCTATATTAATATCGGTACTAGGTGGATGTTCATTTTCACCTAATGAATTAACAGTTCTTTCTAAAATTTCCTTTTGATATTCCTTAACTTCTCTTTCCCAAAGACTCCTAGGGTAAATTCTACCATTTCGGTTTTTTACCTCAGGTGTTGAGAAAATTCCTTGAATATAGTAATTTCTTTCTGACATTCCTATAGCTTCATTCATCTCATCTTGAATAACGGTTTCAAGAATGAGAGGATTTTCTATTATTAATTTCATGATTAAACTCCTTAGTCTTTACACTTTAAAATATCTTCTATCTTCTTCTTTAGCTCTTTATCATTAGTTTCTGTTTCTAAATAATGACTACTAAACCAAACAGTATTTTTATTATCGTCTTGATATTCTTTCATCCCATCTTTATTTGTTACTAACGAGAATCCCAATTTCTTTAGTTCCCTATCAGCTAATTTATTTTCCAATATTGTATAAGCTAATTCATCCTCATTCAACTTCCTAGAAATATCACCTTCAGGTACATCTCTTACTAATTTAGATTTGGTTTCTATATCATAAAAATATACTTTCTCACCTCTAATATTATCATCTTTAAAAGATTTAGATATAATACCTCTATCTTTATCACCTTGAACTCCATAAAATATAACTTCGTTTCCTACTTTAAATTTAGGTTTTTCATCCTCATTCAACTTCCTAGAAATATCTCTAAAAGCATCTTGAATACCTTTCATTCTAAATTCCCTATCAGCCATTTCTTGAACCTTTGGGTTATTTCTAAATTTGTCACTAAGACTTGTTGTAATTATTTTTGAAAAATCGCTAAATCTCTCTTCCTCAACAGCTGTTATAGCTTCTTGTAATTCTTTCATTCTTAAACTCCTTGTTTTATTTTATTTATATATTTTTTATTTCCACTCATCACCATCTTCCGAACTAGAATAAAATTGTTTATAAAAATCATCCTCCTTTTCTTTCTTAATTTGTTCTTGTAATTTTTCAATACCATCATCCGACATTCCTAAAACATCTTTAAAAATATATTCATAAGAAAAATATTTACCTGCCATATCCTCAATATCTCTAAAAAGATTAAGTGACTCCTGTAATTTTTCTCTCTCCATTCTTTCAAAGAATTTATTTTCAGAAACAAACTTTATTTTAGTATCTTTTACAATCGTATCCTCCCACTCTTTTTGAGTACATATTCCTTTGGCTACAGAATTTCTCTTTAGAAGTTCGTAAAATAATTCTAGGAATTGATTCCTTAACCTTGAAATAAAGTTGAAAAATTTTAACTCCTCTCTATCTATACTAGAACCAGTAAAATCAAATTCAGAATTAGAACCCTCATCATTTATTCTATTTGTGGGTACTTTTAAGGATGTATAAAGCTTTCTTTTGATATGTAGAATATCACCAAGTTCGCCTAGATTTCCTGTCTCATCAATAGTATCAACTTGTAAACCTCTTTCACCCCCTTGATTAGGCATCCAATAATCCTCTACAAGAGATGAGATATGTTGTTGATTAGATATAGTTCCAGTTTCAAGATTATAAAATTTCTTATATTTAAAACTTTCTTTAATCTTATTCATAGCTTCTTGTGCCTTATTCCCATTAAGTCTTCCTACATTCACATTAAAAAGTCGTCTTGAAACACTTCTTGTAAATCTCATAGGTACAAGAGCGTCCTCCAATGATTTTAGGATATTTGATGGTAGAATCGATTCATTTAGATTACCTAAAATAAGATTATCGGAATATATACCCGAATCCACTCTTATAATTTCATCTCTATCAAAACTAATATCTCCACCTTTTGTTGAGGTTGTATTTGTGTATCCACCTATATTAACAGTCTCTACATATTCCCAAACATCCTTATCTCTATTAAATCCAAAATTTAAAGGACTAAGAACTTTTATATCTTTAACACCTTTTTTTAAATCTTTATCGACAAATGGAGTATGAAGGATTAACTGACCATCTATATAAAATCTATTGAAAAGTGCATATATATTTTTATCTAAGTTTATTTGGTTATTAATATTTTTTAATTCTTGTATTAATTTTTTCTTAAGAGAATCCGAAGTATCACCTTTAAAGTCTAATTCAATAATTTCATCAGAACCCGGACTAAAAATAGCCTCATCAACTATAATAGAAACGGCATTCGCTACCTCAGGTTGATTTGATAATTTTCTATAAGTTTTTATAAGTCTAGTTTGCTCCTGAATATATGTATCTTTTGACATATTTCCATAATATGTAGTATCATAACTATCAAAAAAGCCAGTAGGAATATTATCTTCTACATGTATTTCAACTTTATCTACATCAGGTTCAGAGGATAGTTCCTCTTTCTTTGGTTTATTAAATAGAGCTTTTTTTAAAGATTCTGTAATTGAACTCATTTTATAAATTCCTTTTTTATTATTTATAAATAAAATAAAACAAGGAGAGTAAAAGATGTATAAATGTATAGAGGAATTTAAGGCAGTGGTAAATGGACAAGCTTCATTAATAAAAGTAGGTGCTATGTATAATGATGATGTAGAGGTTGTTTTAAAAAATAAAAGCAAATTTAAAAAAATAGAATTATTGATTGAAGAACCTGTTAGTGAATTAGAAGTTGTAGTTGAGGATACTGAAACTGTTGAAGACGAGCCAAAAGTTCGTAGAGGTAGAAGAAAAAGTAAATAATGTAAAAGGTTTTGTATTTAAAGTTAGTTTAAGTTTATTAGACTATAATTAGGTACATTTAAATAAAAGAAAACAGGGAGTACACAAAATGAGAAAAAGATTAAATGAGGGTTTTAGTGATTTTATAGAGAGGGAATTAAATGAGAGAAAAGTATATGATATTAGAAACTATAAATTTAAAAGAGGTGATGAACTTAGACTTCTCACCAAACCTGATGGAACTAGTAGTGCTAGGTATAAATTAACAGTAGGTAAATGGTATAGAATTATGGATGTTATAGGTAGTAATTTTGTATTTGAAGCTGATGATGGATTTATAGCTTCTCTAAGTATGGATAGATTCTTAAACTTAGAGGATAAAGAAAAGTTAGACTCTAAATAAGGAATGTACTTAAACTATAAAAGACCCGAGAGGGTCTATATTAATATTCTACACCCACAAAAACCCAGGTATCCTATCATAATTAACTACATAAGGTTCATCAATCTTACTATCACAATCTTCATTATCACAAATAAAATCATATTCAAGAACCAATTTATCAGTCATCTTTTCATACTCTTGAAAAAAGTACATAGAAACATCCGACGGCATATCTTGAAAAAACTTATCAACAATTTTTATATTTTTAACCTCGTGAACTTCACCATTATATTCAATACTCTTAATATGCAAGAAAAAATCATTAAATACATATTTTATAGCACCATTAGATGGAATTAAAATATCTTTATCTTTATTACTCTTAATTTCTCCAATAGTTATCTTTATATCGTCCTTTTCGATAACATCCCATTTAGATTCTTTAAATTCTTTTATAATATCATCTAATTTTAATTTAACTTTTTTCTTATTTTTACATATAGGACATTCTATTTCATCCTCAAAAGTTTCTCCAATCCCCTTTTTTCTCATATCAATTAAAAGTAATCTTTGTTCATTTTGGGAAAGAACTATATTTTTTTCATCCACACAAGGTTTAATAAGTGAATCAAAAATCATCTTATCGGTTACATCAGTTTCTTTTGATTTTTCCAAAGCTATTAGATAATCTCTTTGATGTTTACCTGTCCATTTGATATAATTAACCTCTTTTGAGCCTATTTTGATATTGAACTTTTCTTTTTTTTGTATATACTTTAACATTTAATTCCTTTTTATTTTATTTATATAATTTAAAATATTATTGTCCAACTGACATATATCTCACTAGTTTCATCTTTGGCAATTACTGATAGGGTCTTTTGACTAAACAATAGATTGTCAGCATATAATCCTGCTTCTGTATAACCAATTGCATTAGAACCGTCAATAGGATTTCCTGCTTCTGCTGGTATAGTTATCTCAAATTTAACACTTCTTTCAAAAATTGTTCTAGTAACTGAGCAAAGACTTGTAACACCCGAACCTTGCATCTCCCCAACAGCTAGAGCATCTGTTTCTATATCATTACTAGAGACTGTATCAAAATCTATTTGATATGTATAATCAGAACTCTCCTCTGAAAATAATTCAGTTCTTGTTGAATCAAAACCGTAAGAACCAACAGGTTTAAATGTAAGTACATCAGTCCCTATATGACCTTTAGTACCAAGTACAAATTTATTGATAGGATTTCCTAAAGAATATCCACCGACTAAATTAGCCATATTTTCTCTAGCTGTATCCATAATTAAATTCTTTTCTTCAAATACTTCAATAGTTCCATCATTTTTTCTTAATTCTATTCTAAAATGACCGACTATATCATTTGTATTATCTTCTAAGTTCATTATAATTCCTTTTGTTAATATTTATAAATAATATAAAAGGTTTTGTATTTAAAGTTAGTTTAAGTTTATTAGACTATAATTAGGTACATTTAAAGAAATTAAAAATTAAGGAGTTATAAATGAGTAATAAGTTAAATGAGGGTTTTGTTAAATTTATGGAGAGTGAATTATCTGAGAGTGATAACATCACAAGAATGGAAAATTCTAATATGAAGAGAATTTTAAAAAAGTTTGTTAAGGGTAAAAAATTACCTGAAGGTACTGAACTTGTATTTTATGATGGTATTGATGAAGATATAGTCTATGATGATTATGGAAGAAATCCAAAAAAGTATAAGGTTTATGAAAAACCATCTTATTCAATTAATAGAGGTAGTACTAAGTTATTCGTAATTGAGGTTAGTGATAGAGGTAATAATTATATAGATGTTTTTGGAGATTATAATGTGGATACCACCGATAATTGGGACGATGTTATTAGTATAGGTATGAATTTCTACGAGAATGGATACTAGAAAGAGTATAAAAATTTAATAAATAACAAAAGGAATATCTAAGCCTTCCTTTTGTTAATATTTATAAAAATCATCAACACTATCATATTTAGACTCTATACCTAAAGCATTAATCTCATCATATTTTATATCTCTAACCAAAGCACCTATATTATTATCAATTTGTAAAACACCTCCAATATAAACACCCATTATAAAATCCTCTCTAGCTGAATACTCATCATTTCCTATATTTCCATCTATGTAATCTTGTAAAAGTGTTGGAGAACTTATTAAGTCCAAATCTGTTTGGTAATCAGGTGCAAAGTAGTGTTCCATTCTACCAACAATACTAGGAAGGTTATTATTATCTAATGTTGAGTTATACCCTGTATCAAATCTATGTAATATATGTTTTTTATTCTCATCATCATATACACCATCTTCATCATAAATCATATTATCGTCATAAACACCTAATTGTCCACTACTTTCATATACTATATTTTCATCATCATAAGAATTATCTGGGTCATCATATCTTATATTTTCAGTATTTTCACAATAAGCATAGTAAGATTCTATAGATTCATTATAATCGTATAAAGGATTGTCTATAGAATCGTATGTAGTACAAACTAGAGGTATATTATACATAGTTAATCTTGACCAATATTCATAGGTATTTTTTAGTTTTTTATTAGTGAATTCCGAATCATCCGTGATAACTATATATGTATATGTACGATTGAATATAAGCTCACAATCAGTATATTCCTCTACAAATTTTCCGTCATAGTCTAAGGCATTCTCAAAAATATTAGCTGGTGTTATTAAGTTATAATCATATAATCTATCATCATAAATATTGGTATTATTCAAAGGTATATTAGATATGTACCATTTATTAGGTAAATCATCCTTAATTTTAAATTTAACAATTAAATCAGTAATATCTTGTACTCTATATAGTTGGAATCTAATAAGCTCTATAGCGTCCATTTCATTACTAAACATAAAAATCTCATATTCACCCATTCCATCCTCTATCTCTATTTCAGAAATTCTTAGATACTCTATATCTAATCCTACTGTTTTTTTGAGTTGCTTATCGAATTTATATAAAGAACCATTATAATCTTTAACTAATCTAAAACCATCCTCTATTGCAAGAGGTACAAAAGGGTTAATGGCGTTAAAATCTAATACGACTCTATTGGTAGAATCTACGATACTTGTTATTTCTTCATAATTTGAAAGTACACCGAAATTAGTTTCGTCTATTGGGGTTTGAATAATACCACTTTCAGAATAACAATTGGTAAAAAGGTCTCCTATCTCTTCGGTAACATCTAAATTAAAATAATCCTCAAAACTAGTTTCTATAAATTTAATAAAAGAATATATAAAACCTAAAGGATGAGCAAGAGGTATTAAAGTTTCCTCAACAACCTCTTTATATAAGGCTGTTTTAATTGTATAATGATATGGTAAATTTGGGTCTATATTTGAACCCTCTATAATATCTATAAAATTTGTATTATCTATCTCTTGAAGATTAACCTTATTTATAATATCGTGTATGAAATAAAAAGCTTTTTTTCTACCTTTAGATGTTTTGTATTCTCGTGATGAATCTATATATTCTTGATTTATAGTATCCTCTAATTGATACCCTAACTTTACCTCATCAGTTATTCCATAATAACTATAAACCTCTTTAAGCTTGTTGTAAATATCTTCTGATTCTTGTGCCTGTTCAAAGACATTATACACCTCATTTAAGTGTATCTTGAAAAGTTCTTCCTTGATTTTACTGTAATTTTCATTAAGAGTTGTATTATATTTGTCTATAAGAAAATCAATATCTAGTAAATCTATAGGATTTAGAGTAAGTTTATTTAGTTCTTTACTACCCTCTGTATAGATTTCCATAGATTTAGCTATATTATCAATATCTTTAAAATTTTCGGGTATTAAAGTTTCATCCATATTTATACTCCTTTTTAGAGATATTTATAAAACTTTAAGTTTAAGTGGATATAATTAGATATATTAAAAGATAAAGGAAATTTATGAGAAACTCTATACATAAAAGTGTTAAATATTTTACAATTGAAATGCAACATAAAACATTAATTGTGAATAAATCAATTCATTCATATAAAGGAAGATATGAAGATTCTTTGACATCAAGGGATATGGACTTATTGAAAGGTGACTATAAGGATATTGTTAAATTATCTATAAGGTACGGATTATTAAGTTTTGGTAATAGTTCAATAGTTGTTAATTTTAAAGATTGGAGAGATAGAGATTACTATATACTAATCACAAGGCAAGATAATATATTAACTATTATATCAACTCTTAGATTAACTAACGGAAAAGTGGGATATTTAGATATAAGGAATAGAATAAACATATCAAAACATTATATTTTACAAGATACTTATAATCATAAAGTCATAAGATTATCTAATAGTAATGGTTTATCAATAAAAAGAAGTAATGTAACATTACCAAAAGTTAGAAAAGTTAAAAAGAGTAACCCAAAAATAGATATTAAACCTGAAGCCATGGATATGACCGTAGATGAATTTTGGGATTACTCAAATGAAATCGAATAAGTTTATTAGAGAAAGATAGAGAAAGTTAGATAAACCTAACCTCTCTTAATCTATTGAAAACATTCCTTAAACTCTCAATATTGTCACCTTTTGGATTTATAGACAATTCTTTAGATGACATAAAAGAATCTCTTGGTAGTGGTAACTCTCTTACATATTCTATAGTTATGTCAAGAGGGTCTATATCGTATTTCTCTTGATTTATATAACCAAACGGAATAGGTGTAGTAAAATATTCATTAGTTTTATATGAATCTAAAACACTTGTGTTAAAAGAACCATCCAATAAATTTGTACTTAATTCTATATCTATTAATCGTCTTGGAATCCAATCATCTAATGGAGTCCCTACATTATCAGAATAATCTCCAACTTCATCAGGGACTCCTCCAATATCAAACCTAATCCATTCACCAAAATTATTCACATATCCATTTTTTAATATAGGGTCTTCAAGAACCAAATCACCAGAACTAACCAAATATCTTTGCTCATAATTATCTTGATTTAGATATTTATCCACAAATATCTTAAGAATTATAATCTTTTTCTTAGGGTATATATTATACTCACCCACTACAAACTCTTCTACAATACTATTCCTATTTTCGGTATACATTATAGGTAATTTTATATAACTAGAGTTTGAAATTGGATTATAGTTTGATGTTTCCAGTCCTCCTACATATATTCTATCATTCACTTTTAGAAAATCGTTTGTATTAATATTTGTTAAATTTTCATATATTAAATTACCATAAGTTATTGAACCATCTAACTCTATTATATTATCCTCAAACAATCCGTCTAAAGGTAGTGATATAGGCATTTCAAACACAAAGGTATCCTTATAACCGTTATAAGGAGTATCATCTAAATAATTCATACTATAGTTGGTAAAAACTCCTCTATCGGGGTCGTCTATATAATCAAACAACTCCACACTAAAATCTACATTCATTTCAAAACCAAAATCATCACCTAGAACCGAATCTATATATTTTGTTGTTGTTGAGTTGAAGAAGTTTGAGTTATATGTCTCTATATTAGTATAGAAATAATCCTTTATCTTATTAAACATCTCATCATTTATCTCCTCAGTACTCTTAAAGAAAGTTTTCTTAAGAATCCTTATATCTAACTTAAAATCTAAATAAATAGTTTTAACATAATCCAATTGTAGTGTCATTACTTTATATTTATCTATAATATTAAATAATACCTCAGCTTCTGTACTTGCATCATAGTCTATATAACTATCTTTACCTGTTATTTGATAATATGTAGGGTAGAATAAATCTGTGTTAGTAGATGTTAATATATACTCATTATTAATTAGAACAAAATCACTAGGTTTAGATGTTGGTATAGCCGTTATATATATATGACCGGGTACAGGTGTAGGTACTATATCCTCTCCACCCCAAATTTCAGTATCCCCTATAAATGGCTGAGAATTTACTATTGTTAAATAATCATTTTTGGTAACGGCTCTTGATGCTGTATTGTTAAATAATAAAGCATTATCTTTTATATCTTGTGTGGATTCTTTATCAGACCCCTCTATATAGACAATATTAGGGATATTTAAATCCTCATCATACATTGTTCCAATAAAATCAGTATTATCAATAGGTTCTATTATATCATTAGTAAATCCATTTGAACCACTTGAATATATCATATTCAATTTAATAGTTGAACCTAACCCTAAAGCCGTTCCTGTTCCTGCATATCTAGTATAGATATTTACATAATTTTCGTAATTTAAGTCAGATAGTATAATAAAAGTCTTATCCTCTTCTAGTTTTTTCTCAGGTAACAAAAGCTCTCTTTTAGTCCAAACCTCATCAGTCACTAAAGAACCATCATCTATAGTTCTTGTTACAAACATCTCAATACCATTATTTTCAATAGTATCAGCATCTATCATAAAATATCCCGAATCTTCCATATCATTATTAATAATAAAAGTTTGATTTGGATACAAAGGTTCTGATAAATCATCCACATCACTATATCTTCTTAATTCACCCTCTTTCACAACTATCTCTATTGTGTTTTTTAGTTCTGTGTTATTTATAGAAGCAAAACAAGTACTCTCGTCGAATACAACACCATTTGAAAACCTAGTCCTTCTATAAGGAGATTCTATAGCTTCATTCAATTGCAAAGGGTCTTCAAAAATTCCATTATTTTCTATACTAACATATAAATTATTAGTACCTGATATATCAAAGGTTAATATGGATGTTTCGGGGTCAAAAGAATTTGCATAAAAACCTTCCCAATTAGTCTCATTATCTAAATATTCACCTCTTAAATCACTAAAGAAAAACTTTTTATCTAAGAATCCATCACCTCCAATATCATATTCATAAGTCACTGTTATTGGTTCACCTGCAAGTGTATTGTTATTATATGTATAGGATATGTTAATATCATCAACATTTGTATAATCCTCTATATATTTAAAATCAATATCTACATTTAATCCATCATATTGTGTATCAGGTGCATTAAATTCATCTAAAATTGTTATAACTCCATCGGTAGTCCAACTAAAATTACTTATAAGAGTTGATGAGGTACTTCTAATAATAACATAAAGAACTATATCTATATTATCTTGTGTTAATTGGATAGTAGAACCACTTACAATTTTAGATTCAGTATCTTGATATGATTGTTGTAATATAGAGATTGTATTACCTATAAAACTTAAATCGTTCGTAGATATATCTATATTATTTGAACCTTTTACTAATTGTACCCCTGTTAATTCTATAATATTGTGAGTAGTATCTATATTAGCATTAAAATCTACATCAGTGGATATATCGGTATTTGGATGGTTTTCTATAATAGATAATTGACCTGTTGGTATACTAGCATTATAATCACCTTCATTATATTCTACACTAAGTAAATCTATACTCTCTGATGAGGAGTCCACTACTATAGATTTTATATATTTGATTGGATTTGCTACATCAGTATCAAACTTAAATATAGAACCATTTTGATTTAGTGCTTTATTTTCAATAACTTCCGTAAATATAGGAAAATCTCCGGGTGTATCCGTTGTAATTTGTATCTTAAATTCATTTCCATCAGTAGAGGTAATATAAGAATCAATTTCACCGACTTTTTGAAGATTTCTATATCCTCCTGAATATGTTCCATCGTGTGTATAGATTTCTTTTGGAAGTGTAGAAAATATAGGTAAATCCTCATCATCTAATGTTTTTATTAACAATTTGTTAGAAGTTCCAATCTCTTTGCTATATATATAACAAACCTGACCATCTTCTGTAACTATATTAGATTCTTCTAAAATATTATCAATATAGGTATTATCTAAGCTATTATTAAATTCGTTAGAAAGTAGCTTAATATAAGCATAGTTTCCATATACATTTGTGATAGAGTCCCCCATATAGATATAATTATTTCCATTAGATGAAAATTGTTGGTATTTATTTAATGTAATTTCACCATATTTATTAGTCAATAGTTTAATTTTATATTGATACGATTGCATTCTTTTACTAATATATCCTTTATCTCTTGCGTGTTTTAGAACATTAGCTCTGTCAGTGGCTTGTGTTAAAAACATCTCATTTAATCCAAAAGTAAAGTTTAAGTTAGGGTATAAAGTAGCATAACTAAGAAGATTTATTAATTGTGAAATATTAGAACCCTCTTGTATAGCGTCAGTATATCCTAATCCTACAGCCTTTGTTTTTAAATCTTCTTTAATTGTATCCAATTGATACGGTACTATTGTTAGCATATTAATATCCTCTTTTTAATTTATTTATAAAAATCATCTAACAAAACTATATAGTAAAGTATTCTCAACATCTCTATCAACTTTTATAAAATATATAATCTCTACATCTAATCTATTATAATCTATATCTTCTTTAACTATAATATCCTTAATTGTTACTCTAGTTTCCCATCTTTCAAGGGCATATCTTACCTCTACTTTTATCATTTCTGTAGTCAAGGGGTCAAGTGGTTGAAACAAATACTTAACAACAGCAGAACCAAATTCAGGATGACCCGGTACAGACCCAACTTCGGTGGTTAATATATTTACTACACTATTTTTTATAGCACTTTCACCGGATACATTAGTTTGATTAATGTTAGAATTAATATCAATATATTCCATAAATTTACCTCTACTTTTAAGATTATTTATAAAACTTTAAGGTTTAGTTGGTTATAATTATAAGAATAAAATAATAAAGGAAATAAAATGGTAGAGTTTGATTTAGATACAATTATCAATAAGAAAATAGGTATTCATTGCGAAACTAAAGAGGAAGCTAAAGAATTGGAGGTTTTATTATCATCCTTATACAAAGATATAAAAATAGATACTAGTCTTGAAGAAAAATGGTTAGTTAATGAAGATTGTGGTATGTTTTATATAGTACATAGAACTGTATGTAATGCACATATTGATTACTATAAAGATAGAAGTCTCGATGTTGTTCAATTTAAAGATATTAAGAGAAAATACGATTTAGATTTGGATAATAAAATGGTAGAATTTGATTTAGATTCGCTTAGTGGTAATATAGCTGTACATTGTGATACCCAAGAAAAATATAGAGAATTATTGAAGTGGATTAATTCTAATGTTTTTAATATACAATTGGATAGTTTTTTATATAAACATAAAGAGAATACTTGTATTTTAATATATGATGATATACATAGTGAATATATTGTTGATGATAATAAAGATAGATTTATAAGAGATAAATATAAAGTTATCTCCTATAAAGAAGCTTTACTAAAACCAACTAAAGAAGTAAATTTGGTAGAGTTTAATAAAGATTTGCTACTGAGTGATGTAGCTGTACATTGTGATACTGAGGAAAAATATAGAGAATTGTTAAGATGGTTGAATAATAATATTTTAAAAATACCGTTAGATAAATTTTTATATATGCACGATGACAAAACTTGTCTTGATATATCAAATGATGGCTATAATAACTATACAGTTTATGATAGTACATTAGATTTTTTAGTATCAGGTGATTTTAAAGTTATCTCTTATGAGGAAGCTTTACTAAAACCAACTAAAAAACCTGTCAAACAAGGTGATATAGTTCTAGCTAAAAGAGATGATGGCTTTGAGACACAAGCTATATATTATGGTGAAATTAATGGTAAATATGCTGTAGATTTTAATGGAACTTCTTGTATGATAGTAGATAGTGTTGAGATATTACCAACATATACCAAAACAGAAGCTAAACAAAAGGTTTCTGAATTATTTACAAATCCTAAGAATGTATCTTCTGATAAGGTTAGAAAAATTATAGATAGGATTTCACTATGAGTTCATATAATACTAAAGAAATAGAATCAACTAGAGAGAAGATTAAAGAAAATTATGAGCAAATTGAAGAACATAAAGAAAGGATTTATGAAATAGATAATTTATTAATGGATAAGAATCACAATAACAAACATTTAGATGAACTAAAGATGAGATATAAATTTCATAATGACCAAATAGAAAATCTAAAGACATCTATATTTGATTTGGAAGAGTATATTGATAGAATAAAAGATTAAATTATGGAGATATTTACCAATATAAATGGAATGAGATACTATACTCATGATAGCATTGATGGTGGATATTTATCAAGAGTTGAATATAAAAATGATACAGCTGTTGGATACATTAATAAAACTATAACAGGAGCTAAATTATCAGCATTAGGTGTACTTAAGAAATATTTAGAAAACAACAAAGGATTAAATTATGAATTTAAAAGACGAAAACGAACTAATAAGACTGTATGAAATTAGAAATTCTATATACATAGAGATACATAAATTAAAGGAATTATATAGTACATATAATTCACACCAATATAGAGAATATTCAAGAGCGATTAATTATACTGAACTTAAAAAAGAGTTCAATAAATTATGTAACAAGTATAAAAATATAGAGGATAGTATATTCAACATAAAACAAATATATAACCTTAAAACCAAATCAAGGCTATATAAAATACCTAGTTTAGGTTAGGCTCTCAGCTAATAACACAGGATTTTTATCATCATCAACATCTTGTGTTAAGCTTTTGAGTTTATCTAAAACTTTACCTCTTTGCTCCAAATATCTAAAATATTCTACCTCAATTCTATTAAGTTTTTCTTTTTTAGATTGAGTAGGATTTTCAAAGAATTTAGTAAGTTTTATCTTACCATCATTAATATTAATAGGTAAAATAAAATCCTCTTCATAATTAGTCCAAAGAAACGAATCATTTATCAAAGATTTTTCATCAAATTTACAATAAGTCATTAGAATATTATAAGCTTCTTTTTGTTCAATATATCCTTGTATAAATTTAGTTTTAATTATAAAATGATTTAATCTATCTAATAGCCCAAATACTTCTATATAGAAAGAATTAGTAATAAGAGGTGAAAGTGTATCTAAAAAACTAAATACCTCATCAACTGATTTTTCGGGGTCATTTAGAAAAGTTTCCATTTCTTGATTAATATATTCAGAAGCTATATCGGATAGTTCAGCAGGATTTGATGTATCAATATTAGATAAAGTCTCAACCTTAATATTTTGAGGAATTAAAATTTCGGCAAGTACCAAAGGGATTTTTATAATATTAGGTTTTATAATTCTTTCCAAAAATGTAGCAGTTTCAAGAGAATTAATATCATAGGTTTTTGTATTTGTTGGTAAAGGTTGAGTTAATAATTCATCTAATTTATTTGCTATAATATCGGAGAGTTCTTTAGCAGAATAAAACTTAGACCTTACATCAAGAATTTTTCTATTATATTCCGTTAGTTTTTTATCACAAGCTATTTTAGTACCAAAATCTCTATATTTTTGAAAATTACTCATTTATGAACCTTTTTATTGATATTTATATAAAATTAATAATGGTTTAAGTTTATTTGGCTATAATTAGAGTAATAAAAGAGAGAAACAAAATTTAAACTCTCTTATAAAAGGATTTAAAATGGTAAAACTAAATAAAATATTCTATGTATATAATAGTGATAAAGAGTTGGACGAATACTATAGAGATGGTTGTTATGGAGTATTTGATTTTGTTAACTGTAATGCTCTTAAACTTACTAAAAAAGTAAATGATAGAAAGTACATATATACCAACCTAAATAACGAGAGATTTTCCGTAATAGTCAATAGAGATAATACAATTGAAAATATATACTACTACGGTACAACTACTATTTTTAATAAAGGACTATATGATAACCTAGAAGATATTGATGATATTGTGGAATACTATTCTTATAAAATAGAATCAAAAAGAATAGAAGTAGATAAAACAATAAAGATAAATGCAATTCGTACAAACATCACCAACTATACTAGAACAAAAACTAGAGAAGAATTAGATAATATCTTATATAGATATGGCAGTTTTAGATATGCCAACCAAGGTATACTATATTATGCTGATTATAACTGTAAAATACATCCTATAAACTTAGAGGATGTTAAAGATGAAATTCTTTTATCATTTTTTAGGGAGATTTTGGATATACATAACAAATAAACAAAAACCCAACAATAGATTAAGTTTATGTGGCTATAATTAGAGTAATAAAAGATAAAGGATTTAAAATGGTAAAATTAAAGCATATTGAAACAAATGAAGAGGTTATAATGGATGAAGATAATAATATATTCTATAACAACTCTTACGAAAATGAACCAATAGGTGACGGTAATCCCTATTACTGTTGTGTTGATTGTGGAATACCCGACCCTCAAATTAATGGTAATATTCTTAATCACTCACAATATTGTGAACATAGGGAAGTAATATTAGAGAATTTAGGTTATGAATTTATAGAAGATTTGGACTAAAAAGGATATAAAATGTCAAAAGAATTAAATCAGCGTATGTTAGACTGGAGAGAAGATATTAAAAGAAGCTTAGACTATCTTAATGGATATAAAACATCAAAAGTTTATACTATAGACAATCAAAATGTAAGAGATAATTATCAAAAAGAGTTAGAATTTTATCAAAGTATTAGATTATTTGATTCTAAGAAAGAGGCTTCTAAATTTTTAATGAATGGTGGTATAGTTTATCACAGATATGGCAAACGAGAACAATTTTACTTTTTTGATGAAACCTCAGCAAGTGTATTAAAGGGTTTTATATCTATCTCTTCAGATGAGGATTTTGTTTATTATCACCCTATTTTAGACTATAGTGATAGTAAAATAGATATAGATGTATTATACAGATTGGAGAATAATATATGAGAGAATTATTACTATATGATAGTAATAAAGTTATAGAAGTTATAAGAGATGGGTTTGATTTATTAATAATAAAACACCACTAGACCACCCTTGGAGTGGTTTATCAAAAGTTATAGAAATTAATGGTATTATTGCTATTAAGCAAAATTTTAGATAGATTCATTTATTTAGGTAGTGAATGATACTGATATATACATATATTTAGAAAATAATTCATTGTATATGTCAAACTCTCTTAAATCTTCTATCGAATCATTTGAAATAGAATCCGTATATGAAACTAGAAATATATAGCAAATTTATTAAGGAATAAAGAATGAAAAATAATATAGATAAATTGGAAATATCCGATAAAGATAAGATAGATAGTTTAATTTGTGTAATTGATATGTTAAAACAAATGTTAAAAGAGTCACAAGCTAGAGAAGATTTTCATAAACATAGAAAAATTTGTTGTAAGGAGTTATAAAGAAATGAAATTAGTAATACCAAAACAAAGACCAAATCCACTAACATATAAAATATTTATGGATGAACTAAAAGGTTTTCAAAATGAACCAAATGCTTTAAAAGAGTTTTTAGAAAATGATGGTACTAAGGAGTCATTAATTGATTATCATCATTCTTACGGTAGATATATTAGGAATACCTATATATATCCAAATAAAGAAGAATTTATGAGTTCCTATCCAAATGAACATATTGACGATATTTCTTTTGAAATTATTATGAATATTCACGAAATGATGAAATCAGTTGAAAAATATGGTGAAGACTTATATACATTTGGTAATGAAAATGTTAAACAAGAAAAAGGGAATATATGAAATTTATAGATATGGGTTCAATAAACCATTTTAAAAAGACAGTTAAAAATGTTATTTAAACTATTGAATTAGTACCGTACCTTTTTTATAAATATAGTAAAAAAGGGTTATAAATTGATAATAAAATATTCTCATAACAAATTAAAATATACCAAAAAGGGCAAACTACACAAGAGTTGTAAATTAGCTAATCCGATTTATGAATTTAAGTGTGAAATGTGTAATAAAGTTTTTGAGTATAGTAGTTTTATATTTGAAAGACGATTGAGATTGATTAATAAAGAATATTGTGGTAATTGTGCTAGACCTTTATTATGTTCTCTGGCAGGAATAAAAGGAAATTATAACGAAGACGGTACATTAAAACCTAATAAAGGTCGTTTTAGTAGAGAAAGAGTAGATGCAATGACGGATGAAGAGTACTCAATTTATATAAAACAGAGACAAAATGCAAGTAGAATTTTTCATAAAATGTTGGACGATGACCCTAAGATGAAAGAGGAACATTATAAGAAAATATTTAAAGGTTCGTCAATTGGTTATATATCCAAAGCACAACAAGAAATAGGAGATATATTAAAAGTGGATGGTTTCTTAGTTGAGCAATTTGTTGAAGGTATGATGTGTGATATAGTTAATTTTGAAAAGAAAATAATTATAGAATATAATGGAGACCTCTATCATGCAAATCCTATAATATACAAACCAGATGATTATATTAAAATGATTAAAATGACAGCAAAAGAAAAATGGAAAAAAGATAGAGCAAAAAATTTCAGGCTGAGAAGACTAGGTTGGCAAGTTATTGTTATTTGGGAAAACGAATGGAACAATGATAGACAAAGTGTTTTAAATAAATTTGAAAGTTTTAAAAATGAAGATTGGGATTTACCTAAATGGTGGGAAGTAGGAGAGACCTGTAAATCTAAAATGATGAAGAATGTTGAGCTAGACAAGAATAAATATGTTATATTATCAGAGGTAGACGAACATTTATCTAATGGATGGGAGTATGGGATGATTTCAAGAAAAGGAAATAAATAAAGATTGGAGGAATAAATGACTGATATAGAAATGGATGAGTTAGAGAAAGAAATTGTAGAATCGGCTATAGTTAATTCTAAGAAAGCTTACCAAGATACACTAGATAATGGAAATAGTGTATAGGAGGTTATTGATAATGCGATATATGAAACATTTCATAATAGTACTATAAAATGGATTTAAGATAGTTCTATCTTTTTTATAAATAATTAAAGAATATCAAATATTTTAAACATCCATTAGCTATAATATAAATAATTAAAATATTAACTAAAGTGTTTATTAATTTATTTTTTTAAA
>Ga0193965_1000006_pt1 | contig 106587 bp, 95 predicted proteins | sample FB_8_MG_FD_140330 | JGI IMG/M metagenome (GOLD analysis project Ga0193965, IMG submission 140330) | Microbial mat bacterial communities from the Broadkill River, Lewes, Delaware, United States - FB_8_MG | ecosystem: Environmental > Aquatic > Freshwater > River > Microbial mats | place: USA... | reverse complement strand
TTTATTCTTCATTGTATCTAGTTTATAAAAATTACTATTTGTAATAATTGTAAACTTGATTAATTTATTAACATTTATATTTATTTAAAGATCATACAATTCAAGGCTTTCTCTAACAAATTAATTCGTTTGTCTCTTCTTGTTTTGTGGAGCGGATTATAATGAATTATTCACTATTTGTCAAGAGTTTTAGTTTAATCTTAACTTAAATTTGTAAATTTCTTTTTAAGATTTTTTTATTATTACGATTATTATATATATCCATTATCTAAATAGATTAAAACATATACTTTTTTATCTTGATCCATATATTTTTTTTCCTCAAAATGAGAGATATATTCTTTTTTTGTTTTATAACTCAATCTATCTTGTTCAAAAAGCAAAATTATTTTTCGTTTTGCTTTACTTCTTGCTACATTCTCTTGATAATGTTTCCCTTTTATATGGTTATTGGCTGTTGCTAATCCAAAATATTTATATTGATTAGCAGTGTATATCCATGATGGTAAATGCTCTTTTTTTTCATTTGCAGATAAAGAAAGTGAAAATATCAGTATCAAAAAAACTTTTAGGAAATATCTCATAGTTTGATTATTTTTGCTCCATATCCACCCTCTTTGGCTGTCGCATCATGGTAGCTTAGCACACTTGGATGACTATCCAAAAAGATGGCAACTGCACGAGATAACTTCCCTGTACCAATTCCATGATAAACTAAAACCTCATCAAATCCAGACATCAAACTATCTGACAAAAATTTATCTAAATTTTCTATTGCTTCCTCTGCTCTTTGTCCATGGAGGTCTAGCTTTATATATCCAGATGCTGGTTTTTGTACTTTTATATGCACTACTTTTGGTTTGACTTTTGGAATGTTTCCACTTCTTTGCAAACTACTCAATGGAAGTTGAAGTTTCATACCATCATTTGTTTCGACTGTTGCTTTTTTCCCTTTTATCGAGATGAGTAGACCTTTTGTATTGTTGTATTTTACTCTATCACCTACTTTTAGATTGAGTGGTTCTTGATTTTTCTCTACTTTTATCTGTTGTTTTTGTTTATGTACTTTATTTAAAATTTGATGCTGCTCTTTTGTATTATTTGATTTTACTGCTTTTTTCACTTCAGTGATTGCTGCATTAAACTCTTTTTCGAGTTTCTCTTTTTGAACATTTATTTGATTGTCCATAGATATTTTTTTATCTTTGAGATGTTTTTCGAGTTGTTCTGTTTTTCCTATTTTTTCATCTAAGAGTGCTATTTTTTCTTTATATTCTCTTTCGAGATCACTACTTCTTTGGATCAAATCATTGAGTTTATCTTTGTCATCACCATACACCTCTTTTGCTTTATTTACTACACCTAGTGGTATATGATACCTTTGTGCTGTTTCAAATGCATATGATTTTCCTATCGTACCTTGTAAAAACTCATAGGTAGGGATTCTAGCTGCTTCATCATAGAGTGCTGCGATTAGGTCTACTTTTGGATTGGATGCCAATAAGGCTGCGAGTCTTTTATGATGCGTCGTCACAATGATTTTCATATTTTTTTCGATAAGCTCCTCGATAATCACCTTAAATAACGATGCAGCCTCATCACTATCTGTCCCTAACTCTATCTCATCTACCCCTACTATAGTATCATTTTTACTAAAAAGTTTACTAAACTCTAGCATACGACCAGCAAAAGTCGATATATCATTTTTGACACTTTGTGGATCATCCAAAATAGCACTTATGTTTTTAAAAGAACCGATTTTTGTAGAGCTATTACAACTATAAGGAATAAGATATTTTGACATATAAACCGCACTCAAAATCGACTTTAAGAGCATCGTTTTTCCACCCGCATTTACCCCTGTGATCATAATGACATTTTTACTAAAATCTATACTCACACTTTTGGCATTTTGTAAAGCAGGATGCTTAAAGTCTACTAGTTTTTGAGATTTGTTATGAGATTTTCGAGGGAGTATAAAATTAAAATCATTTTGTTTTGCAAACTCTAATCGTGCTTGATAGTGATCGTATCTATCAAACTCTTTATTGATATACTTCAAAAACATCAAATGCTTTCCTAATAATCCACTAAACTCTTTTGATATTCTATATAAAATATCATCTTTAAGATTTATCAAATCAGCTTGTTTTTGCTTGAGTTCCCCTATACTATGTGGTAAAACATAAAAAAATCCACCTTGACTTCTATCGAGTACTTTCGCTTTTAATACATGATTAAATCCAGCACGCACCATCAGTGTTTGCTCACCATGAACTAAATGCACTTGATGATCTACCAAATAAGGTTGCAAATTTTTACTATTTATTACTCCATAGAGTTTTTGCTTTATGGCATCTCTATTAGAATACAAATTTGTATCTACCCTATCTAAATCTTCACTAAATCCATGAACAATTTCACCTTTATCTGTAAAAGCTTCTAGTATTACCTGCAACTCTATAGGTATAATAATTTTATCTATCCATTGAGCTAATTTTCCCGTAAATGAATATGTTTTTAAATACTGAAAATATTCAATAATTTTTACAAATTCATAAATCTCATAAATTTTTAATCTACCCTGCTTTTGTAGATAATTTATTTGCCCATTTAAAACTGCCAATTTAGGAGGAGTTTTGAGAGTAAAATTTTCTAATTCATTTAAAATAGTATGGTGAATATTAATATCACCTTCTAATTTGATATCTTTCTCTCTACTCAATAAAGATGAAAGTTTCTCTAAATGATTTATAATGTCTAGTTTTTTTGCAATCATATATTTTCCAATCATTTGTTTGAAGAATTCAAATATTTTATTCTTCATTATAAAATTTGAGAATACAAAATTAAAACTTATAACCCTATAAATCAAACTTTTAGTGATTTTAGCAACTTTAGTATATAATTTGAATAATTATGAATAAGGATACCTATTTCAATGAAAAAACAAATAAAAAAAATCAGTTGCTCTTATCTTTTACTTCAAGTACTTTTGGGCTTTAATCTAAATGCTACAACTCTAAGAGATTCTGTTGAACAAACAATCAATCTAAATCCAGATATTATTTCAGAACACTACAACAAAAAAGAAAATAGAATGAATATAGAAAATGAAGAGGGAGATTATTTTCCAACTCTAAATTTTTCAACTTATTTAGAAAATTCTAACATTGACTCTAAATATAAAGATAATACTCCTGATACAAATGAAAAGATAGATGGATGGAATGCAAATATAACACTTAAACAAGTACTCTATGATGGAGGAAAAACACCAAAAGAGGTGGAACAATCCAAGCATCAATATTATAATATAAAATATACTAGTAATGAAGCTGTTGAGAGTATTATACTCGATGTTACTCATACTTACTTAGATCTTCTTCTCAATCAAACTTTAGAAGAGTTTGCAAAATTTAAACTCAAAACGCATAATTATTATTTAAAATTGGCTCAAGAAAAGGAAGATATTAGTGGAGAGATTTTAGATAGATTACAAGTACAATCAAAAATAAATGCACTTATTGATAGTAACTTAGAGCAAGAGGTGAAAAAGCAAAAATCATTTAGTATGTATGAAAATCTCACTCAACAAAAAATATCTGGTAATATTTGTAAACCAATAATAGATGAAAAACTTATTCCACCTACTCTTGAGGAAGCAATCGAGATAGCCATCAATAATGATAATAAAATTCGAGCACAATATGAACTCGTTCAAAAACAAAAATCTGCTATTGCTATCCAAAAAGCACAATTTATACCTGATGTAAGTCTCGAGCTTGAAGCGGATTGGGATTATGATTTGAGTTTGGAAGAAAAGGGTCAAGAAAATAGTTATACAGCAAGAGTAAAATCTACATGGAATTTTTATAACGGTGGAAAAGACTCTATCCTTCTTGAAAAAGAAAAAATAGCAATGCTCAAAGAGAGAAAGATTTTGGATGCGATTAAAAATAGTGTAAAAGATGAGATAAAAGGAGCGTACAACACCTACTTTCAATTAAAAAAACGACTTGAAAACTTAAAAAAATCTGTTGAGATTAATAATCAAATTGTCGGTGTTTATAGAGAACAACTCAAAGAAGGAAGTCGAACATTTTTGGATCTTCTCAATGCAGAAACAGAGGTATTTAGAACAAAAATTCTCCTCGAAGAGCAAGAGATCAATAGCTATAAAGAATATTTTAATATTTTAAAATCGTTAAATAAGTTAAGCGATAGTGTTCTTTCTCAAAAAAATATTGTATGTCAAAAATTTGATATAAATACGCTCCTTCCTCATTATCAATCTCAAGAAGAAAAAGTAAAAGAGTTGGGACTAGAGGATTAAGAATTGGGTACTCAAATAAGGGAAGAAAACTTAGAAATATTAAGTGAAAATAGAGAAGTTGATTGTTTGTTATCATCTTTATATTTCTTGGCAAAATATTTTAAGAGAACAACATCAAGAGCTACACTTGTGTCTGGTTTTGCTTTAAATGATGAAGCTATGAGTATAAAAGATTTTATCGAATCTTCTAAAAGAATCGGTCTAGTATCCAAGGTGGTAGATCGAAATATTAGTCAAATTTCACGATTTGCACTCCCCTCTGTACTCATATTAAAAGATAATAAGGCATGTGTTCTTCTTGATTTTAATATAGAAAAAAACCAAGCAAAAATTATTTTACCAGAAGTAAGTGAGGGGGAAGTACTCATATCTCTCAATGAATTAGCTGAACTATATACAAATCAAATTATTATCATCAAACCTACCTATAATTTTACAAATAGAATATCTGATGAGATTATCATAGATGAGCCTAGAAAATGGTTTTTTGGGGCTATGAAAAAAAATATTTTTATTTATCAAAAAGTAGTTATTGCAGCTATTTTTATCAATCTATTTGTTTTAGCCACACCTCTTTTTATGAAAAATGTATTTGATAGAGTTTTACCCAATAATGGTATCGAAACACTTTGGGCGATGGCTTTTGGTATTGGAATTATTATGGTATTTGATTTTTTACTCAAGATTCTACGCTCTTATTATTTAGGAAGTGCTGGTAAACGAGCAGATGTCATTATGTCAAATAAGATTTTTAATCAAGTATTGAGTATTCAATTGGATGAAAAACCATCCTCGACAGGTCAGTTTGTCAGTAGATTACAATCATTTGAATCAGTTCGTGACTTTTTTACAAGTGCCACTATTGTAGCTCTTGTAGATATTCCTTTTATATTTTTATTTTTATTTGTTATTTTTTTCTTTAGTGGACCACTGGGATGGGTTCCTGTTGCTGCAATTATAATCATACTCATTTTTTCATTTATTATACAAAGAAAAACAAAAGTACTCTCAGAAAAATCTGCTAAAGAGGATCAACTCAAACAAACTACTCTACATGAAACCATCTCTGGACTTGAAGTGATTAAAAGTATTGGGGCTTATAGTCGTATGAAAACACACTGGGATCAAGCCTTAATCCAAACAACCTATTTCAATGAAAAACTACAATTTTTATCTCAAATCAATACTACCTTTACCACTCTTGTTTCACAAGCTGCTAATATCGGTATTATTATTGTAGGTGTGTATATGGCTATAAATGGAGATACTACTATGGGTGGTATTATAGCTGCTATGATGCTTACAGGAAGAGTCTTAGGTCCTTTAGGACAAATAGTAGGAATGATTTTGAGGTATGATAAAGCCATAATAGCTTTGAAAAATATCGATGAGATTATGGATATGAAAAGGGAAAAACACGGTACTGGATTGTTAAGCCGACCCAATTTATCTGGAGATATTGAATTTAAAAATGTTTATTTTAGCTACAAAGATCAAAATCTTGAAACATTAAAAAACATAAATCTGACTATAAAAGAAGGTGAAAAAGTAGCTATTTTAGGCAAAATAGGCTCAGGTAAATCTACACTTACAAAACTTATTTTAAATCTTTACTCCCCTACAAAAGGTTCTGTTCTTATTGATAAAACAGATGTAAGACAGATAAGTGCAGCAGATCTACGACACGCTATTGGTGTCGTACCACAAGAAGCTTTTTTATTTATGGGAACAGTAAAAGATAATATAACAATAAGCGAACAGTTTGTAACAGATGAAGAGCTTATCGTTGCCTCAAAACTTGCAGGTGTTCATGATTTTTTAGGGAAACACGAAGCAGGTTATGACCTCATTGTAGGTGAAAGAGGTGAGGGACTAAGTGGAGGGGAAAGACAAGCGATCACTTTAGCTCGAGCACTTATCTCAAATCCAAGTATACTCATCATGGATGAGCCTACAAACTCAATGGATAAGCAGACAGAAAATAACTTTATTAAAAAAATGGAACAGATAAAAAATGATAAAACACTTATCATAATTACTCATAAACCATCTTTGTTATCTCTTGTAGATCGTGTTATTATTATAGATGAGGGGAATATCATGGCAGATGGTCCAAAAGAAAAGGTATTTACAACAAAGGATAAAAACTAGATGGAAGAGTTTTCTATTAGTTTAAAGGAGATTCAAAAAGAACTCGATAAAAAGAAAAATCTCAAAACTATTGATTCTATAGAATTTTTAGATGATGATTTGGATTCACAAAAACTTGAATTTTCTAAAAAAAAAGATACCCAACAATCACAAAAAATCACAAAAGAAAATGAAGAGAGTCTGGACTATGATGATTCTCTTCAGGATATATCACTTCAAAAACCAATAGAGAGAGAAGAGATGCCTCATTTTGATAGTATTCATCACAATTTTGCAAATGAATATGGAAAAGATGAAGTGCAGATACTTACTGAAGAGGAAAATAAAAGTCATCATATTCTCACAAACTCTCAAGATGTCGGTTTTGTCCATGGACTTTATAAAGCATCTAATTATAAAATACCTACAGAGATCAATGTTTTGTTTGCTTTGATCATATCATTTATAACACTTTTTATCATTTGGGGAAATACCGCTACCATTGATGAACTAGCACGTGGTGAGGGAAAAGTGATACCCTCTACAAAAATTCAAAAGGTACAGTATCTCGATGGTGGACTGATCTCAGAAATTCTGGTAAAAGAGGGTGAGCATGTTGTCATTGGTCAATCTTTACTCAAAATAGATACCACAAGAGTTATGGCTTCTTTTGATGAAACACAAGAAAATATCTATTCACTTGAAGCAAAAGAGGTACGACTAAAAAAAGAGCTTAATGTCAATTACAATCAAAAACTTCCCCTCCTCCAATTTTCAAGTGAATTACAAAAAAATGCAAAACAATATATACAAAGTGAACAACAAATTTTCAAAAATAAATTTTATGAAAGAAAAAATAATCTCAATATTGTAAGGCTTCAATATCTTCAAAGAAAACAAGAACTTAAAGAGATAAAAGCAACTGCTTCACAACTAGAAAAGAAATTGATACTTGAAAAAAAGCAGTATAATACTATGAAAAGTTTGGTAAAATCAGGTTCAAAGTCAAAACTAGAGTTAATAGATAAAGAGAAAGAGGTAAATCAAATCGAAAATGATTTGGAAACGACACTCCTGTCTATATTACGTACAGAGCTTTCAATTGAAGAAGCAAAATCATTAATGAATGAAAAAGAACAAACTATAAAATCTGAGGTATCTATAGAGTTACAAGAGATCATTGCCGAGATCAAAAAGATAAAATCTCGACTCATTACAGATACAGATAAATTAGACAAAACAACTATAAAATCTCCTGCAACAGGAACAATAAAACAGATCAATATCAATACAATAGGAGCAGTTGTCCAATCAGGAGTTGATTTAATGGAGATAGTCCCTGATAGTGATATATTATTTATTGAAGCCAAAATTGATCCAAAAGATATCGCTTTTATTAGTCCAGATTTAGATGTACTCGTAAAGCTAACTGCGTATGATTTTTCAATATATGGTGGACTCAAAGGAAAAATTATAGAAATTTCTGCAGATAGTATAGTCGATACAGAATCAAAAAATGGAAAAAGTTATTATAAAGTTGTTGTTAAAACTGATAAAAACTATTTAGAATACAATAATGAAAAACTTATAATTATTCCAGGGATGGTTGCAAGTGTGGATATAGTCACAGGGGAAAAAACTATTATGGATTTTTTCTTAAAACCCATTTTAAAAGTAAAACAAGGAGCATTACATGAGAGGTAAAAATAAAAATATTTTGAAACTATTTATATCAATCGTATTAATTCTTTCAAATAGTGAAGCAAGTCAAAAAGCACAATTGAGAGTCAATGATTTTGCAAATGAAAATGTATTACATGATGCAGTAAGAGCAGATGATTTTACTATGGTACAATATCTCGTAGATCAAGGGGTAAATATAAATAAACAAGATGAATATGGTTACACCCCTTTGCATTTAGCTGTTCGTTTACATCAATTTGATATTAGCTCCTATCTCGTAGCGCATAAAGCGTTTATAAATACAAGAGATACCTATGAAGATACACCACTTATAGATGCCACAAGAAATAATGATACCGATCTTTCTAAACTTCTTATTTGTAATGGTGCAAAAAGAGATGTGGTAGATGCTTATGGAATAACAACATTACAAAATAGTGCAAGAAATAAAAATCAAGAGATTGTAACTCTTCTACGAGTTGATAACTTAGAACCGTACTGTCAAAAAAAACTCACTATAGATATAGATCCATTTACAATAACAGATACTAACTATTACAAAAAAAGTATTTGTGGGGATATTTTACAAGGAGATGCTGTCGATATACATGTGCAGTTTACAAACAAACAAAACAAAATTTTTGGTCCCTATAAAGCAGATATTCATCACGAGACAAAAGTTTGGTGTATTCATACAGACAATACCAAACTCAAATATGGTACATATACAGTAGAGGCAATTGCCACAGACCATGTCATAAATACAGATACAAAAACTCAAAAAGGTTATGTGTATGCACCAAAACTTGATCCAAAAATCAGTATAGATACAAAATATACAAATACAACACTCGGTCATACCCCAACAATTTGTGGAAAAATAATTGATGATGACCTTATCAAAGGCAATGTAAAGATAATTGATAGCCAGAAAAAAGTACGAGGAACTTATAAATTAAAAATTGATTCTCAAAAACAAAACTGGTGCTTTTTTGTGAATAAGCCATTAGAAAATGGAACCTATACAGTCAAAATCAATGCTATAAATAAAAGTAAAATCTCCGTAACAAATATTCAGACAATTGAAGTATATGTCATAAAAAAACTTTATGATGATCTTATGCGTGAATTTAAAAATGATTTTAAAGCATGGAATGCACACTTGGATAAAAATACACTCATAGTGAGTTTCCGAGATCCAGAAGCTTTATTTCCTATAGGGAAAGATACACTCAATCAAAAATTTAAAAATATTTTGAATAATTTTTTTCCAAGATATATAAAAATAACTTCAAAATATAAACAATATATCCAAAAAATAATCATAGAAGGACACTCCTCTCCTGAAAATAGTTTGGAAGATAATAAAATGGAAAGATTTCGACTCAATAAAGTTTTATCACAAAATAGAGCAGATAAGGTTTTGTCCTATACAAATACGATTATAGATAAAAACATTGGCGATAATATATTGTGGGTTATCCGTACTTTTAAATCAAATGGCTTGTCTTCTTCATATCCTATTTATAATAAAAATGGGAGTATAAATAAGAAACAATCTCGTAGAGTAGAGTTCAGAATTGTTAATAAGCGAAATTCATTAAAAGAAAAAGGGGAATAATATGAGTAGTAAATTATATATTTTTATATTTATGTTTATACTTGGATTTTCTGGATGTGTTCAAAAAAACAAACAATTTACTATTGTACAAGAGAGTGATAAAAAAGGTCTAATCGACCAGTCAGGTGAGATAGTGATAAAACCAATCTACAAACAAGTTTTTAGATTTGATGGAAATAATGATTTTTCTAATCAATCCAATAGTTCGTATGCAATTGTAAAGGATATAAACAATAAGTTTGGTGTCATAAATCAACAAGGCAAACCTCTTTTAAAACCTGTATATGATTCGATTAGTTATTTTTTTGATGGGTTTATGAAAATAGAGATAGGAGGTAAATACGGACTCGTTGATGAAAATTTTCAAATAATACTCAAACCTCAATATGATGAAATTGAAGAGTTTATAGGAGAGATTGCCATTGTCAAAAATAATAATAGATATGGATGTATCAATAAAAAAATGCAGATAAAAATAAAACCTATATATAATACAATATATTCAAAACAAGAGAATTTTTTACGAACAACTTTAGATAATAGATGGGGTTATTTGGATAATCATTGTAATATTCTTGTAAAACCAATATTTGATTATGCTTATGATTTTTCAAATAATATAGCAAAGATTATCATTCACAATGAGGTAGGTTATATAAATAGCAAAGGAAAACTACTTTCAAAATCAATTTTTAAAGATGGAAGTTCTTCATTTTAAGGATCTAATTATAACTCAAAAAACAACTTATTTATAATTATGTCGTTCCAAAAACTTTTTTGCATTGGCATATCCATTATCTACAGCTTTTTGCATCCAATATATCCCTTTTTTCTTATCAACTGCTACACCGTGTCCATAATAGTAAAAATAGCCTATATAGTACATAGAAAGATTATCTTTCTTTTGTGCTGCTAATTGGTAATATCTCATAGCTTCGACATAATCTTGATCTACAAGTGTACCTGCTCGATAAAATTCAGCAAGTTTCTGTTGTGCAAACATATTTCCTTTATCAGCCGATGAGAGTAACAAAGAGAGTGCTCTATCATAATTTTTAGTCACACCCTCACCGTTATAATAGATCAATGCTAAATTGAACTGAGCTACAGGATCATTTTGTTGTGCAGCTTTTTCATACCAATATATCGCTTTTTTATAGTCTTGCTTTACATTATGACCAAAATAATAAAACTTTGCCAAATTAGTTTGGGCAGCTACCGCACCATTTTTGGCAGCTTTTTTATACCAATATATTGCTTCTATCATAGATTTTTTCGTTTGTTTCATCTCATAATATAAACCCAAATTTAATTGTGCCAATACATACTCTTTATTTGCTGCCATTTTATAGTACTGTAATGCCAAAGTGGTATTTTTACCCACACCATCTCCATGTTCATACATATGAGCTAAATTATTTTGGGCTTCGATGCTCCCTGATAAGGCTGCTTCTTTATACCAATAAAAAGCCTGTCCTAAATCTTTTTCAACTACTATACCTTTATAATACATCAAACCTAGATTAAACTGGGCATCACTATTACCATTGAGTGAATCTTGAAAATTTTTTTCAAAAAATAATTTTTTATTTTGTTCTGATTCTGCTTGTAAATTTATACCTAAAATACTAAGAAAAATTATAACAAATAGTGTATGTTTCATCAATTATTCGTTTGAATTATTAAGATCAACGCTCATACTCTGATCTTCAATTAAAGTTTTTACATTTAGATCAATCATTGTATCCTCTTCATTATTGAAAGGTTTTGTTAGATTCAAATCTTCATTTGTATAAGATAGTGTCCTTAAAAATGCTGTTGCATTAAAGTCTTGAATGTTATCACTATTTTTCTCATCTTCTTTAGTAGACTCTTTATTAGATTCTTTTTGACCAAAAAGAGGAAAAGGTTTCACAGGTTTAGGTTTTTCATTTATCAATTGACTACTTGATGGAAATAGTATAGATTCTGTACTCTCATTTGAGTCATCTACATTTATATCAAGATTAATAATATCAGATTTGTTTGCTTTATTATCTTCTATTTCGCCAAAGTCACAGAAAAAGCTATCATACAAAAAACTTTCATAAGGGCTAGAAGTTTTTTCATCTATCCGAAATTTTGCACAACTTGTCCACTCTTCTTTTCTCCCTAAAAGATAATCAACTCTATCCCAAAATAAACCATACATACTATTATTTTTATCTAAATACTCCGTCTCTTCTTCCTCTATACCATATGTTCGAAATAGAGATAACGTTACTTTCAATTTTCCATCTGTATTATTTTCATCCACTTTTAAATTAAAATAATCATTTCTAATTTGCATAGTATAAATTTTATAAAATGCTTTTGATTTTGTTACATTTAATTCATCTCGATAAGAATCTACTACATACATATTTCTATCAGAAAGTTTAAAAACTTTTTTTGCAGCATGTAAAAGTTGGTCTTTTGTAATATTTTTATCATAATATTGAACATTACTCACATATTTATTTTGAGTTGCACAACCCATAAAAAAAAGGATTGAAAAAGCACCTCCAATTATAATATTTTTATAATTTTTATTATCTACTTGTTGCATATAATCCTAACTGACTTAATATTTCATAATCTTCATTTGATTTTACAAAATCACCTAATATCAAAATATCTCTTGTATCTGCATATAATATAATACTTTTTATTGCATGTTTGTTGGCTCTATTATTTGTGATGTCAGTACAATAATCTTTATCTAACCGTATATAATCAATCTCCAAATCATTTAATTCTTCTAATGTAAAGTCATTTAATGTAAATCTTTTAAGAAGTATTTTTGAATCAAATTTATGAATCACTTCTACTAAATTTGTAAATTTTAATAGATTTTCTTTTGCATTTAAAGAGGTAACACTAAAAACCAAATTATTTTTTGCTGTTTTATGATAAAGTAAAATTCCCTCAAGCCAAGATAAAAATTTTCGATCTGTTAAAGATTTCATAGAAAGATTTATAGCAATTTTATGATTGATCTTTTCATACTCCAAATAACCCAAAACTTTTTCAATAAGTATTTTATCAAAAACAGAAGATAATTCTAATTTTTCAGCAACAGATATAAAAATACCAATAGGGAACATTTCAAATGTTTCTGAATTCATAATAATTGGAGAAGCATCTTGCATTATTATTTTTGTATCACTGTCCATTTCAAAAGTATCATAAATAAATTTAATAGTAAAATCTTTACTCTCAATAATATCTTTTACAAGTACTTCCATTTTTTGTGTTTTTTCCATCAATTCAGCATTATCAGAAATTGTAAAAAGTTCATGTTTATTTTTAACACACTCCAAATAACATTCATGGGCACTTCTTAAAATAGAATCCATAGTTCCATAATTATCAAAAGGTGTAGCCCCAAAATAGACAATATCACCATCTATTAAGTACTGGTCTTTCAAATAATCTTGTAAATCATTCGAAACAGTAGAAAGTATCTCACGTAACACTTCTAAATCATCAATATCAATAATAATTGCAAACTCAGCACCAAAAAAACGATATAAAGTACTCTTATTTTTTGGATACTTTTTCAAAAGATTCACTAATTTATATCCAAAATCTTTGATAAGATTATTTACATCATTACTACCATTTTTATTTGCAAACGCACCTAGGTCATTGATTCTAGCTAAGATAACATATCCAGTTTTACTCGTAACAAACATCGCTTTTATCTCTTTTTCAAAGACTTTTTTATTTGGTAACCCTGTAATATCATCTACAAATTCTTTGTTATTTAAAATTTCACGATTTATATTTAATTCATTTGATAAAGTAGAGAATTTTTTTGACATTTGCTGTAAATTTGTAAATAATACATTAATAGATTCTAGTTTTGTATGCGGTTGCTCTAAACGAGTGTACTTATTGTTGAGTATCTCTGTCATATATTCACCCACTTGAACAATAGGCTGTTCTATATCTTTGCGTATAAATTGAGTGTAAAAAAAATAGACAATGAGTACAGTAATAAAAAACAAACTAAAAGAATATATAAATATCTTATTGATAAATACAACCGTTTGATCTATAAGTGAAGATTTATTTATTGTATAATTTACTTCCGAAAATGGTTCTTTTTCATAATTTATAATAAATTTTTTATTTACATCTATATTTTTAAAAGTGATAAAACTACTCAACCATGAGGTACTTTGTGTTGTATCAACTTTTTTGTTGTTTATTTTTTTATAAAAGTGTAAATTTGATGTTGAATTGTAAACATCGCCATTACTTAATGCCTGAAACTTTATCGGCACACTTTTGTTGATATCAAATGATTTATGAGGTACAAACTCATATGTATTTTCATCAATTATATTCACTTTTCCATATTTAAAATCAGTACTCACATCACTCAGTACATACTTTACATTATTTATTTTATTAGAATTAATAAGAATAGCTTTTTTTGAAAATATAAATTTTGTATACTTCACTTCAATATTTTTTAAAATATCTATCTCTAAAAAAGCTCCTATTGAAGAGTCTATTTGTTTAAAATCATTATTTAAGAGTGTATTTTTGAGTAGTTCTTGTAGATACAAAAAACTACTGTGATTTTCTTGTGTAAATTTATTTACTGTATCTCTTTTTATATCCGAAAAATAGATAAAGAAAGTGATCATAAATGTTACAATAAATGCAAGTACCAAATATAAAAATGATTTTACAATTGACATATTAATTTTTCTCCACTAAATTTCCATTTTTCATTTCAGTATTAAATTTAAAATAATCATTTTGCTTCAAACTAATAAGTTCAACATTTGGTTTATTCTTTTTCAAATTAGCACTTAGATTTTCATAAGCAGCAAATGCTTCTTTTTGAGTTTTAAATACACCTGTCATAGCTTTGTAATATATGTTTTTATCTCCAACTTCAAATATAAATAAATTTAGTTTTTTTCCATATATTCTTTTGAAGCTTTTTATATCTTTTTTATGCATTATAGTTGCTAAATTTATAGTGTAATAATTTCCTGGTGCATTTAAAAATTGCTCTTTAAAACTAGCATCATTAAGTATTTGCTTTTTCAAAGGAGATTTTGTACTTTTTTTATCTACTTCTTTAGATTTTTCAACATCTTTCTTAACTTTATTTTTTACTTCTCCTTGAGTCTCTTTTATATTTTCATCATTATACATCAAATAAAGTTTTTGTTTTTTACCAATTTTTTCTATTTTAGGTTTATTCTTCAACAGATCAGGACTCAATGTATTATAAACTTTTAAAGCTTCTTCTTTTGTACTATATATACCTATCATCGCTTTATAATATACATGCATTTTCCCAATTTTAAATAAAAACAACTCATATTTTTTTCCATATAATCTTTCAAAGTTCTTTATATTCTTTTTTTGACTCATAGTAACAGCATTAATAGTATAATAATTTTTAGGTGCGCTTAAAAATCTCTCTTTAAAACTATTTGTAGGCTCTGCAAGCACTTCAACCATTGCTTGTTCAATTGGTTTCTCAATTACTTCTTCTTTTTTGTATTTGTTATAAAGTGCTTGTTTCCCATCAATTAATTCAATAATTGGTTCATATTTATCTTTGAGTTTTTGCATTTTATTTAATGCATTTTCAGCCTCATCATATGTTTTATATACCCCATATACTACTTTAACCCATTCATCTTTTTCACCATAACTAAATACAAAAGCATTATTGAAAATCTTCTCTTTCATAACTAATTCTTCGGCTTGTTTCATAGAAGAGAGTGAAGTGACATTGATAGTATAATATTCTTTATTTGCATCTAAAAACTTCTTTTTAAATAGACTATTTGTTCTAAAAGCTTTTTTCTCTCTGAGTTGTATTTTGGTCTCTATTTTAGTCTCTATTTTTGTCTGTACTCTTTTGTTTTCTGTATCATTATACGCTTTTTTAATCGCTTCAACATTTGCAACTTGAGACCTTTTTGTAGAAAATTCTAACTCATCCAAAGCTTTTTGTGCTAATTGTTTTGTATCATACAGATTATAGGCTATACCTGTTTCTAGTTTTTCTCCATTGAGTGTGTCATATAAAAAACTATTTTTTGAAATATTGTTCTCTTTTGCAAAGTCTAATGCTTGATATACTTTATCAAAATATTGTACAACTATCGTCCATTTATTATTAGCAGCAGCTAAAAATTCTTTTTTGTACTCTAATAAATCAGATAAACTATCTTCTTGTGATTTGGATTCTGCTGCCATTATTTCACTTAAATCATTCGACGGTTTATCTGCTTCAAGTGATTCTACTGTAGATTCTTCTTCATCAAATGTCTCTGTTTTTAATAGATTTCTATAATCACTTTTTGTAAAATCAATATAGTTATCAGCATCAATATCGAGTCTGAAAAAATTTAACAAATCGCCAGTACTTGATAATAATTTAAAATAGTCAGTTATTGTAGTTTGTTTATTTCTAATAAGCTCAATTTGTGCACTATTTAATTGTCTTTGTCCTTGGAGTAATTCTTGCAGATCTTGCTCTCCTAATTTAAATCCATCCCAATAAGCACTTACCATATCTTTTGAAGATTCAACCTCTTCTTGTTTACTTTCTGAAGCATTTTGAATAGAAACGATAGATCTATACAGTTTAGAGAGTGACCATTTGAGTTTTCGTATCTCTTCCCTTTTTCGAAATACCAATTCTCTAATTTTAGAATTTACTGTCAAAACTTTATTTTTATCTTTTCCTTGATTGTAAAAATTATACGAAAATACTATTTGTGCTTTATAGTTTTTTTCATCTGCAATATAATCTTCTTGATCCAAAATATTTTCAGCGGAGAGTTCCAAATCTACTGTTGGCTTAAAAGAGGATGTAGCAACAAGAAGATTTATTTTTTCTGCTTTAATATTTAAATTGAAATTTTGAACTACCATATTATTTTCAACAGCTTTTTGTGCAATATCTTCAAAATCATCTACACTTGTATCAAATAATTGTTCGTATGGAAAAGTTTGTTTAAATTTTTCTCCCACAATATATTCATAAAATTCTAAAGATTGATTAAACTTTGATTGTATTCGGATAAGTTGCGATTCAGCATTCGATACACTTGCTTTTATATTACTTAGATTTCCAAGAGAGGTTGCTCCTGATTGATACTGTATAGTTATTATCTCCAAAATCTCTTGTAATCGCTCCATATTTTCTCTATTGACATTATATGTTTCAAAATTAAAAAGTACCTCAAAATACGCTTTTATAGCATTTTCTATCTCTTTTCCTATAGTTAGTTTATAATTATTTTTTTCTACTTCATATTTTTTCTGTAAGTTTTTAATAGTCGCAGAAGTAAATCCACCTTTGTAAAGATTTTGTCTTAAAGTAAGTTTATAACTTTGATCTTTATAGTTCTTGCTACTTGAATTTGCATCATCACTTGGAGTAGTATTTGTTCCAGCAAGGCTATATGTACCATCTAAAGTGGGTAAATACCCAGATCGTGCATTGTCTATTTTTAATTTTGCTTGCCGTAGTTTTTCTCTGGCACTTTTAGCATTATTACTTTGAGAAACTGTTTCCAAAACAACATCTACTAAAGATACTTTTATATAATCCTCCGTATTGATAATAGCAGAACTCCCACTATCAATATTACTTCTTACAGTTTTTTTCTCTTGAGTAGTCTTCGATGATAGATCATTATTTTGTCCATTTAAACAAATAACAAATAACAAAAAGCAGAATATTTTTTTCATAATTATTTATTTACCTTAGCATATATTATCACATAACCTGATTTATTTTGAGGTAATCTATTTTTAAAACTATCACCCGTCAATTTTATCCGAACGTCACTTTTTTTATATTTCAATTTTCTTACTAAATTTCTTATATTTAGAGTCCTAGCAAGTGCAATTTGTTTTGCCACAGTAGCACTTAGTTGATTTGTAGGTACTGATGAAGATACAATCACTTTATGCTTTGGAAATTTTTCTTTCATTTTAGCGATAAAATCTTTTATTTTTATAATAATAGGATCATCTACAATTATCTCTCTATCAGCAAAATTAACTACCATCATATCATCTTTTTCAATAATTGTTTGTGATGTTGTTTTGTTATTATTTATACGTACAAAATCCCGACCTGCAGTTTCTAATTGCTCTTTTTCATTCACAGTATTAATAATACCCTTATTATCATTATTGAGTTCTATCTCTTTTAAGTTTTCAGGAGTTTTTACTTTTTCTATCTCTTTCTTTTTCGAATTTTCAGGAGTTTCTACATCTTCTGTTATATCTGCTGCTCTATTTTTTTTAAGAGTTTCTTTCAAACTATCTCGTGGAATTGTTACAGTCACAAGATCTACAGAGGCTACTGTATCTACATACGAAACCTTAAATTTGAATTGAGCATAATAGGCTATGTTTACAATTAATATCAACATAAATAATAACAAAACCAAAATAGTTGATGAAAATATATCAACAAATGGTGGCCAAGGATTAAAATCTTCTGAACATCTTTTTGCCATTATTTTTTATCAACCCTTACTTTTTTTGTGTTGATTCATTTTGTACGTTGAGACTTTCAACGACAAGTGCTAACATTTTATTATTTTCTTCTTGCATCTCAAGAAGTTTTTTGACTGTTTTATTTTGATTCATAATAGCTCCCGAAACTTGTTGCAAAGATTCTTCCATCACATTTGCATTGGAAAATTGATTGATATTTAACTCTTTTAAACTTGTAGATATTGTTTCTAATATTACCATTTGTTGTTGTGTTGTCTCATTTCCATTATCAATACTTTCTGTTAAGGTACCAAATATAGCTTCATTTGATTTATTATATGTGTTCATTTGCTCAGATAACCCACTGATATTATTAACAAACATATCCATCATTCCACTAGCCATAGCACCTCCATTTCCACCTCCTGATACTACGGTAGTAACAACACCTGTTTCTTCATCTTTTCGTGGAACTATTTGTCCCTCAACAACTTGACCTTTCATCCAATCATATACATCTTCCAAAAAAACAGCTTCATTTCTATTGAGAATATAACCCATAATACTTAAAATAATAGCCGATGCAACTCCAAATAATGAAGAAGCAAACCCAATAGCCATTCCCCCTAAAGGTTCAGCAAAACCTGCAATAACTTCTGATAAATTAATATCCCCAGCAAGACTCAAAATAATTGAACCCATCTCATCAATAGCTTTTAGAAGACCTGCAAATGTTCCAAATAAACCTATCATAAGCACAGTACTCGTAAAAAAAGTTATATATGTTTTTGTATTTGCAAACTTTTCCTCAAGCCACTGCTCTACATCATCACTCTCTTGTTTTGTAAAATAGAGGACTTTTTTTCTTGCTCTATCCCGAAACATATTTGCAATATTTCTAGGAAATACTTTATCTATCCCTTGCAAATAAAACTCTAAAGCATCCCCTTTTTTATATCGTAAAATAGCAAAGGTTCCCGTAAGCATAGTAAGTTGAAATGCTGCACTGATTATAATAATAAGTCCTATTCCTAATACAGCCATAATAGCAACATTGAATGTAATTGTTGCCATAAAAAAAGTATATGCTGCATCAAAATTTGCATATACAATAAAAAATAAGAATATCCATAATACAAAATAAATTTTTAATATTTTAAGTCTTCTCACAAATACCCCTAAAACATAAATAACATAATTGACATAACTAAACCTAGTGCAACTGTTGTTACCGTTTTTGTCATATTATCTGCAAGATGAACAAAACCTTCTTCATTATCTACTTGCTCACCCAATAAAAGCATACCGATTTCTGCACCATTAATATCGTTTATTATTTTATATGTTCTATAAAAAGTATCATCTATAAAGTAATTGTTATCAATAAGCTCTTTAAAACTTTCTTTTCCTAATTCAGGAACAGTTGCTAAAAATTTACTATCATAAAATGTTTGTTCAACAGTATAATCATTTATAATATCTCTATAACTTCCATTTTTAGCTGCAATTGAGATTTTAGGAAGCATCTTTTTGTCAAGTAAAAAAACAAACTCGTTATGTGTCTCATCAAAATAGCTTTTAGAATTGTGAATAGACTCTTTAATTTCAATTACACCATAAACAACACCATCTTTGATAAGTGGTTGTAAATAAGTATTAAATACACCATCAGACATCACTTCTATACCATAAATAATATTTTTTGATTTGATTACAGAGATAATACTTGGACGTACTATCGCTTTAGTTGCTCCTACTGCATATAAAGAGATATTAAAATGATGGATTTTTTGTTTTACAAATTGATCATTAATATTTTTTGTGATTTCTGTGATTTTTGCTTCATCATTTTTTTGTAAAGACTCTACTAATAATTCATCTTGTGAAATAACAACTGCAATTTTTTTAAACTCTTCTCGTTTAGCATCTAAAAAAGAGATCACTTTTAAGTTGTATTCTTTTGCCATACTTTTATATACTTTTTTAGATACATCACTCGTCATCGTGGTCATAATGTACATAGTTGAAGTTATCCCAAGAATTGATAGAAGAGTCATAGTCGTAAACCACAACCCTTTATTTTTTTGAAATACCTCTTTTAAACCTTGTAAATATTTGATAAAACTGAACATACTTTTATTCCTTACATATAATAACGTATTATATTATCTAAAATTATATTAAATTTATATATAGTTACGTGAAAATTTTAATACTTTTTTCTTTTAGTGCTCTCCTAGCGAGTTTTGTGTGATATCTTTTAATGGTTTCAACAAATAATGCATAATAGTTCTTTTTGCTGCTAAAATATTTATATTTGCAATCATACCCATCATAATAGGGGAATTTTTATCAAATTGATAATCATTCGCTTGTACTTTTACCATATAGTATGTATTACCCATCTTATCAAGTGTACTATCAGGTGCTATCCCTATTAGTTTTCCTTTGAGTAATCCATACTTCGAAAAATCATACGATGTTATCTCTATAGAAACATCTTGTCCCACCCAAATCAAAGCTCTATCGGATGTTTTTATTTTTGCTTCTATCATTAGATTATCTTCCAATGGCGTTACTTCAGCCATCTTATCACCTGCTTTTACTATCCCATTAAGTGTGTGAAAATAGAGCATATTTATCACACCATTGACAGGACTTATCACCTCTTTTCTCTCATCTCTATCTATATTTGCTTTATTTTTTTCTTGTAATTTTTTGATCTCAACTTGTACGAGTGAGTATTGTTCATAGAGTTTTGATTTTTCATCAGATTGAACTGTGATGATTTTTCTTTTCCACTCTTTTATCTCTTCTCTTGTAATAGGGATAGAGTTACGAACCTCTTCAATTTGAGTATAAATTTTTTGTTTTTTTGCCAACTCTACAATATACTTTTTTCTTGAGATAACTCTTTTTCGAAGAAGCTTCTCTTGAATCGACATATTTTCTCTTGCCAAACGTAACTCTATAGAAAGATTCCCAAATTTCGACTCAAGTTCTGTAAGTTTGAATTCTTTTTGTCTCAATTGATCTTTTGCTATCCCTATTTTGTTTTTATAACTACTTTTCTCTTGTCTAAAAATATGCATCTCATTTTGTATAATTCGTGGTAAAAGTTTTTTGAATTTATCATTATATTGTAACGTATTTTTCTCATTTATTAAAGCTTCTAGTCGAAATGCCTTGGCTTCATATGCCATAAGCTCAATCTCTTTAGATTTTAAATCTGCATCAAAATATTCATTATTAAGGCGATATAATACTTGCCCTTTTTTAACTTCTTCCCCTTGATGTACCAAAATTTCGGAGATAATACCACCTTCTAAATGTTGTAAAACTTTTGTTTGACCAGAGGGCATCACTTTCCCCTCACCTCGTACAACTTCATCAATTTTTGTGAGTGATGCCCATACGATAAAAACAGTAAAAAATAATGCAATAGGGAGAATAACTGGATAATAATTCCATTTTTCTTCCTCTAAAAAACGATTGATCATTTTTGAACCTTTGTATGATTTCCACTGAGTGCTTGGAGTACTTTTTGTTTTGGACCATCTGCTACTATTCTCCCATGATTTAAAACAATCACCCTATCTACCAAATCAAGTGCCGTAAATCTGTGCGTAATAATAATCACTGTTTTTTCAGGAGCAATAACTGCTTTAAGCTGTGTGATAAGAGTCTTCTCTAGTCCAATATCAAGTCCAGTTGTAGGTTCATCAAGAATAAGCATCGCAGGGTCATTTACAATCGCACGAGCCAATGCTACAAGATTTCTTTGTCCCATAGAGAGATTTGAACCTCTCTCCCCTACTTGTAATCCATCCCCTTTGCCCGATTTTTTCACTAACTCTTCAAGTCCAGTGATACGAATAAGTTCCATCATTTTTTCTTTACTTATTATTCGTGAAAGCTCAATATTTTCTTTGAGTGAACCATTAAACAAAAATGGTTCTTGAGGCATCACCCCTATATTTTGGCGTATCTCTACAGGATGCATAGTAGATATATCATGCCCATCAAAATATATAGAACCAGAACTTGGAGTATACAATCCAGTTAAAAGTTTTAAAAGTGTACTTTTCCCTGCACCTGTTTGCCCAATGATACCTACTTTTTCACCCTTATTTATTTTGAATGAGATTTTATCTAAAGAGGGATATTTACTCTCTTTAAAAAAGAACTCAACATCTTTAAATTCTATCTCTCCTTGTAGTTTTCCTATCCCTATCTCTATCCCCTTTTCACTCTCAATAGGGAGATGCCAAAAGTCATTTAAATTATTGATAGAATCACTTATCTCTTTAAATCGAATCACCATCATAGATACATTTATAACTGGTACCATCGCTCTACTCGATAAAATAGTTATAGCGATCAGTCCCCCTACTGTGAGATTTTTATCTGCAATTTGAAATACACCCACTACAATTACCAACATGGTCACCACCTGAATCACTGTTTGTGCGAAGTTCATAGAGAGTGCATTGAGTGATTGTATCCGTAAACTTATCGAATCAGAGTAAGAAACAATATTTTTCCAATTAAAAAGTTTTGTAGCTGTTCCATTTGTAAGTTTGATGCTCTCAGAGCCTTGGATAGATTCTACGAGATAACTGTGTTTTGATTGGATATTATCAAGATTTTTTTTACTTAAATTTGAGATAGGTATCTGCATCAATAAATTAAAAAGCAATATAAGTACAGCTGCAGTTGCAGGGACAATAGCAACTGCAGGTGAAATTAAAAAAATCACTATTAAAGATATAAAGAAAAATGGAAAATCAATCACCTGAACCAAAGAGCGTGTAGCAAAAAATTCTCGTACTTGTTGGAGTTCCCTAAAAAGATTGGCTTTACTCCCTGTCATCATCGTATCAAATTCAGAGTGTAACATTAATACACGTTTCATAAGCTCCTCTTCCAGATGAAGCCCAAGTTTTTTACCTGTTTTTTCTATAATATAATTTCGAACACTTTTAAAAATGATATCAAAAAGTAGTATGATAGCCACTCCAATACTTAAAACAAATAAAGTATCAAAAGCAGCATTTGGGACAACCCTATCATATACACTCATCGTAAACAATGGCACTGCCAAAGCAAATATGTTAATAAAAAAAGTCAAAAGTCCAATCTCTACATACGATCTCCAAAAAGATTTGAGCGGATCAAAAAACCAAGATTTTTTTTTCTCTTTATCTATATACTCTTTTTTTTGAGATTCTCGAAAAATAACCAAAGCACTTTTATAGCCCTTTAAAATACTTTTCTCAAAATTCTTTTCTATTTTTTCTTTTGGATCAAAAATACGTATCATATTTCCATTTTTCCCCAAATAGATCATAGGATTTTTAAACTTATCAAAAATAATACAAGGGAGAAAATAGGTAGGAATATCTGATGCTTTCATATTCCTTGTTAAAGCATGCAATCCCAAATTTGATGCCACCTCAATAGTACAAGAACTATCAAATCCATTCTCTTTTTTAGGAGTAAAATTACTAATTGTTTCAAAAGAAACATCTCCATAATAAAAATCTAAAATATATTTCGTAGCAACTAAAAGAGGATTAGGCTCTACATTTTCGCCCTCTTTTTTCTCATCTATTTTATTTTCCAATCATACTACCTTATTTTTTGAGTTTTAATTTATATTCTTTGTCCATCCGAGCGAACAATGATTGAAAAACAGTTTTCCAGTTTCCATTTTGTTTTTGTCTAAAAAGTTTCATCGAAGGATACATATAAGAATCTTCCCCTTTATTGAGCCATCGCCAATCAGGATATTTTTGAAGAGGAAGATATGTTTTTACTCCAATAGCCCCTGCTAAATGTGCTACACTTGTATCCGAACTAATCACTAAATCAAGCTCCTGCATAAAAGCAGCTGTTTTTTTAAAATCATCAAATCGCTCTGTTTTATCAATGATCTCATTTTCATAGCCATTCTCTTTGATCTGCTCACTTCCATATCCTACTTGTAATGAATACAATTGAATCTTTTTGTTTTTCATCAAAGGTTCAAAGTTTTTCAAATCAAATACCTTTCCCTCATAACTTTCACCTGTTTGGGAAGCAGACCAACAAAGACCTATCTTGATCTTTTTTGTTCCAAGATCAAATGAGGCATCTTTTTCGACTTCAAAATAAGGAGTTGGAGGAAAATCCTCAAAACTTTTAACATCTAAAATATACGCCAAACTCATCATAGGAAGATGTATATCAAAGAGAGGAGTTTGTTTTTTATCTCTTCCCACTACCTCATCAATACAAGGCATCGTTTCAAATAATGTTTTTAATTCATCACGACACTCCACAATCAAAGTACATCCCAACGCTTTGAGTTGTGGTAAAAATCGAGCATACATAATACTATCCCCAAAACCTTGCTCACTATGGATAAGAAGCGTTTTACCTCTAATATCTTCCTCTTTTTGCATCATAGGTTTAGAAAAAATATGTTTGTGTTTAAAAATATGAGATTTCATCTCCTCTTTTTTAAATCGCCACTCATATTCTATCAAACCATTTTCAAAATCGCCCAAAGAGAGATACACCGTAGCTAGATCAAAATGAGCATTCTCAAAATCTGCTTTTAACTCAATAGCTTTTTTATAACTTTGTATTGCTTTACGCATAAAACCCAGATTTTTATACGATGTTCCTACATTACTATAGGCATTGTACCCAAGAGGATCTAACTCTATAGACTTCTCATGATAAAAAGCTGCTTTTTTATATTTATGAAGTTTATTATACACATTTCCTAGATTTGTGTATGCACCACTATGATCTGGCATTTTTTCTATCGCTTTTTCCAAAGAGTCTATAGACTCCTCATATCGTATCGCTTTATTCAAAGCAGCACCCATATTGCTATACACCTCATTATACTCAGGAGTTACATCCAAAGCGATTTTGAAAATATCAGCACTTTGATCATATCTCTTTTGTTTATAGAGTACCACACCAATATTATTAATTGCTTTTGAGAATTGAGGATTTATCCGTACAGCTTCTTTATAACTTTGTATCGCTTTATCGGTATCATTTAATTTTTCGTATAAAATTCCTAGATTATTATACGCATTAAAATTTAAAGGATTGATTTTGATAGCATATAAGTAAAGATCTCTTGCTTCTTTATTTTTCGAATTATTAATAGCCTTTCGAGCTTTTTTTAATATCGTTTGACTATTTTTATGCAACTCTTGAGTTTTTATATTTGAATATAAAGCTTCATATGTATGTTTTGAGACATACGCATTTCCAGCACTCAAAGGGAGTTTTTGTTTGATCTCTAACTCAAAGAATTTTTCTAACATTACAAAAATATCTATTTTATTAGATACCCAGCCTTTATTGGTAGGGATAGCACTTTGTTTGTTATTAAGTACAAAAAAAGATCCATTCTCTTTGAGAGATGCTTTTATCATAGCAATATCTTCTAAAGGATCTATACAATGTTGCAATACCCATACAGCTAAAGCCAGATCAAATCGTACCCCTTTAAGTATCATATTTTTATATTCAACAGGGGAAACAACTTTGAAATTTTTTGAATTCACATACTTTACAGCATGCTCTCTCATAGTAGCACTAATATCCACACCTACAACTCGACAGCCAAACTTTTCTATAAGTTCACGAGAAAGTCTTCCTATTCCACAACCAAAGTCCGCAATAATACTATTTTTATCAAGTGTAACTTTGTTACTTATAGAGTGTACCAAATAGGGAGTTTCATTTTCCCAACGTGACTCACTTGTAATATCTTTTTCATTTGTCAATATTATTTTTTTGGCTTCTTCTAAATCTTTTTTATTAAAAATATTTGGATTATAGGTAAGTGTTTTTTTTGTCATATTAAGAAGCCGAAACTAAAACTTTTTCAAAATTATTCAAAGATTTAAAATGTGCATCAAAAATACCCATCCAACCTTTTTTTGCCCAAAGTGCCAAAGTTGCATCATCTAACGCTACGAGTTTTTCTCTATCAATTACATAAAACTCTTTGAGTACAATTTTTTCTTCATCTTTCACTTTTACTCGAAAATCTTTTTTTATTAATAACTCTTTCTCTTTTAGTTCTTTGATAATTCTTTTACCAATCTCTCTTTGTCTATCCAAAGTTCGTACCAGAGTTATTTTTGCATCGGCATCTTTTGATAAATCTCCACTTTCTGTAAAAACAGAATTTTTTTTATTCTCTTCTTTTATCTCTAAATTATTATCTATAGCAATAATAGTATTCAATTTTTTATTTTCATCTTGAACCAAAACATTTAAAAATGGATATGTACTCAAAAATTTTGGCATGTATTTACTACCACCATTATAAATATTCACTTCAGGAGATATTCCCGTCAAAGTAATAAACTCACTCGTATCTCCAGCACTGATAATCACAGGTGAAATACAACACATATCAAAAACTTCATCAATTCCTAAAGGTACAATACCTATGTTTTTAGCGACTTGAAGTGTGGTAATATTTTCATACTTAATGTTCTCATGCTTTTTTTTATCTAATATTTCGATATTTCTGTACATTTTAGTTCCCTTTTAATTTTATAATTGCGATTCTATCATAAGAATAATATATAAATAATAAGTTATAAAATTACATGAATAGATATATGCTAAAAATAAGTAAAAAATATTAATCCAGCCATTATAAAACCTTAGATAAAATAAATTTCCATAAATCCAGAAAAGGATAAATAATTAGAAGTAAAATTATAAATTAACATAAAAAGTATATTAAAAATTTTAATTTTCAATATAATGACTTTTTAAAATAGGAGAGGTACAAAATGAAAAAAGCAATCGTTTTAATGAATATGGGAGGACCAAATAACTTAGGTGAAGTAGATGTATTCTTAAAAAATATGTTTAATGACAAATATATCATTGGAGCTCCTCAACCTATACGAGCTATGATAGGTTGGATTATACGAAAAAAAAGACTCAAAGAAGCTACACATAATTATAGTTTACTAGGTGGGGTTTCTCCTATTGTTGGGCATACCAAAAGACTGATGCGTAGACTTGCAAAAGAGGTAGATGCAGATGTATTTCAAGTGATGCGATATACTCCACCTTTTGCAAATGAGGTGATTGCTAAAATTAAACATTATGATGAAATATATGCACTTCCTATGTATCCACACTATTCAAGCACAACTACAAAATCATCTATCGAAGATCTCAAAAAATTTGCAAAAATGTATGGTATTGAAAATAAAATTAAAACTATTGATGATTTTTATGATAATGAGTTATACAATAAAGCGATCGTAGAAAGAATAAAAGAGGCTTTGAAAGAAGATAAAAGTGAAGATTTTACACTTATATTTTCAGGTCATGGTTTGCCTCAAAAAGTTGTGGATAAGGGTGATTTGTACCAAAAACATATTTTAGCCAATGTTGAAGCTGCCAAAAAAGAGCTAGCATCGCAAGGGATAAAATTCAAAAATATTGAAGTAGCGTACCAATCAAGACTAGGACCTATGGAATGGCTACGACCTTATTTAGAAGATAAACTAGCAGAAGTGGTCAAAGAAAATAAAAAAGTGATCATCTACCCTACCTCCTTTACAGTTGACAATTCTGAAACGACAGGTGAGCTAGATATTGAGTATCGTGAAGTAGCTGATGAATTAGGCTTTGAAGATTATAGAGTAGCAAAAGCTCCAAATCATCACCCTTTATTTGTGAAGTGTTTAAAAAATATGTATGAAGCGATGAAAGATCCAAACTATACTAATGAAAAAAAGAAAACAGATGGGATGATTATGTTAGCTCATGGGAGTGCAAAATCAAGTTCAAATGATCAATTTTTTAAATTGGTACATAAGATAAAAAAGAAAGATAAAAAGTTTAAATCTATACATGCAGCTTTTCTAGAATTTTCTAAACCAACAATAGAAGATATTGTTCAAAAACAAATAGAAAATGATATTACAACAATATATATTTATCCCTATTTTTTAGACTTAGGAAAAGATCTCAGTAGTGATCTACCAAATATGATTAAAGAGTTATCTGTTAAACATAAAAATATTAAGTTTCATCTTCTTGATCATTTTGGAAAATCAAATAGGATTAGCGACCTTGTAATAAGTGAGATAGAAGATATAAAATAAAAATATTTCTCTTGGATTATGCAGAGACTATTTTTCGGTCAAAAATTTAAATTAATTTAGGAGTAGAAAATGCAAACAATAATAAAAACAACACTTATCAAATGTACTCAAGAGGAACTTTTTAATTTTCATCTTGACTCGAATAATATTACAAAAATCACACCAAAAGATACAAAAGTTGAACTTTTAAGTGCAGATACACAAACATACGAAGGAAAAGTAGTCAGTATTAAAACTACAAAATTCTTTATTCCTACTTATTGGGATGTAGAGATACAAAGACTTGAACAACCAAAAATACTTGTTGATGTAGCTATAAAATCACCCTTTAAGTACTGGAAACACCAGCATATTTTTACAAAAAAAGGAGATATGTGTGAACTCAAAGACATTATAGAATATGAAATGCCTTTTGGAATACTTGGAAAATTTGTCAACCCTTTTATAAAAAAAGATATATCTTCAATGTTTGAGTACAGACATATACAAACAAAAAAGATTTTAGAAAAAGATTAATCGACATTTTAAAGCTACAAAAAATTTCCTTTTTGTTATAAAATAAAATAAAAAAAGGATAGAAATATGCCACATATAGTTTTGGAAAAAGCAAAGAGTGTACAAGAGTGTTTTGATGTTATAGAGTTAGGTGCAAATAAAATAGAGGGAAGTATCCTTAAAATTACTGATAAATATATCAGTGGTAGAAGAACTTCTGCTCTTATAGAATCTGTTGTAGTAGAGAATGGAAAACCACAAAACTTTTTTATACAACTCTCATCAAAAGGGGAAGCTGTCACTGTACGACTTTTTCCTCTGACTGATCCTGAAAAAACAAAAGGGGTGAAAACTTTGATGGGAATTATTGCAGATACTATTAAAAAATCAAATGAAAATATCACTTATGGTAAAACTAATCTTCAAGATTTTATCATAGAATAGTTTTTGAGTACAGAGAATTTCCGAGATGATATTTATACTCTATCCACATCAACTTTTTCAAAATATACAGCACCTTAAAAATAAAACAGTTCTTCTTATAGAAGAGCCTTTATTTTTTACACAGTATAAGTTTCATCTTCAAAAACTAGTATTACACCGTGCAACTATGAAATACTACGAAGAGTATTTACACTCTTTAGATATAGAAGTTATTTATTTTGAAGAGGAGAGTTATCTAAAACTGTATAAAGACAAAGAGGTAACTATTTATGATGTAGCCGATGATTGGCTTTTGAAAAAAATACAAAAAAACTTTCTAAATTTGACTATTATAAAAAGTCCAAATTTCTTAAATCCAAACGATACCAATAAATTTTTTCACAAATACTACATAAATAGAAGAAAAGAACTCAATCTTTTTATCGATGAAAACCAAAAACCTTTTGGTGGAAAGTGGAGTTTTGATAGTGAAAATAGAAAAAAACTTCCAAAAAATCATACCTTGCCTTGTACATTTTCGTATAGTAATCGATTTATCGATGAAGCAAAAGAGTATTGTACAAAATTTGAAAGTGTTGGAAAATGTGATGAGTTTTATTATCCTATCACTTTTGATGAGGCATTTGCAAATCTGAACTACTTTTTGCAAAATAAGTTTGAAAACTATGGTACTTATCAAGATGCAATAGTCAAAGAGAAAAGTTTTTTATACCATTCAAATATTTCGAGTAGTTTAAATATTGGATTTTTAAGTCTAGAAGATATTGTGAATAGTGTCGTAAAGTATGAAGCTCCATATAACTCAAAAGAGGGATTTATACGGCAAATAATAGGATGGAGAGAGTTTATGTTTACTATTTATAAAAGCAATCATATCTCTCTTCGTACCTCAAACTTTTTTCAATTTACTCGAAAAATGCCAAAAAAACTACTCAGTGGAGATACAGGAATAGTTCCACTTGATGATAGTATACAAAAACTGATCACTACAGGATATAATCATCATATAGAAAGACTGATGATATTAGGGAATATATTTTTACTTTTAGAAATCGTCCCAGATGATGTGTATGAGTTTTTTATGGCGAACTATATCGATGCCTATGATTGGGTGATGGTTGGAAATGTATATGGGATGAGTGGTTTTAGCGATGGTGGAAGTATCACTACAAAACCTTATATAAGCTCTAGCAATTATATTATAAAGATGTCGAGCGATTATAAAAAAAGTGAACCGTGGAGTGCTATTTGGGATGGATTGTACTGGCGATTTTTAGATAAGTATCAGAATCTTTTTCAAAACAATCATAGAATGAAAATGCAACTCGCACTTTTGAAAAAAATGGATGCAATTAAACTACAAAATCACAAAGAAACTGCACTTGTGTTTATCAAATCTATACAATAAGGATATCATATGAAAAAAGGCTGGAAACAATCATGGAAAAATCTGTTATTTCAACATTTTGAGATACAATTTATTAGTTCTTTAGAAAAGTACCTTCCAAAAGAGTGTACTTTTGATAGCTTTGGTGGGAAGTTTTATATAGGATTGGTTGCTATGAATATGACAGATGTACGACATAAATCGATGCCAAATAGAGTGTGGTTCAAAAACTATCATGAACTCAATGTACGAACCTATATCCTTCACAACAACAAGCCAGGAGTTTTATTTTTGAGTTTGGATGTAGATAGTTTGGTCTCTGTTTTTGGTGCAAGAGTTTTGTATGGACTCCCATATAGATATGCACGATATGAAAGTTCTGCCCAAAAAGTGATCTCAAGAAGAGCAGGTAAAATACAATTTCAAACAGAATATAAGATCACCTCAAAGGCAAAAATATATAAAAAAGAGAGTTTTGCATTTTGGGCAACGGAGCGGTATTTTTTTGCAAATAAACACTTAGGTATTAGTTTTAAAGGGAAAATATCACACAAGCCATGGCAATTGTGTACAGCAAAAGTAAAAAACACAAACCTAGCGGTTTTAGATAAGTATGAGCTTGGAAAACAACACCCTGATATACTTTTTTGTGAACAAATAGATGTCGAAACAAATAAACTGATAAGAATATAAAAGATGAAACTCACTTTGTATTACGATGGAAAATGTCCCTTTTGTAATAGATATGCAGATATTTTAAAACTCAAAAGATCTTTTGATGTAGAGATATGTGATGCACGAACAGATTTATCGTGGAAAGTGTTAAAAAAAGATATACAACTTGATGATGGTGTGATAGTTTCATATGATGGCAAATGGTATCAAGGGGTAGAAGCACTCGATATGCTTTTGAGTATATCTCAATATGAGGGATTTTTTTTTACTTTACAAAAATGGGTATTTGCAAATAAAATCATTGGAAATATTGTATATAGTTGTTTTAAGTTTTTTCGTAAAATAGCTTTACTACTTAATAGATAAGGATAACATACAATGAATATAGCAATAATTGGTGCAGGATTTGCAGGAACGCAAATGTACAAAAATCTTATAAAAGACAAACACACTGTGACACTTTTTGAAAAGTCAAGAGGTGCAGGAGGTAGATGTAGTACTCGATATATAGAAGATAAACTTATAGATCATGGAACACCCTACTTTGAAGCAAAAAGTACAGAATTTAAAAATTTTTGCAATGATCAGTGCAAAAAAAACATCTTAGTTAAAATCAAAAATATATACTATCCTACAAAAGGAATAAATAAATTATGCTCTACTGATATCGATGAAAATGATTTCAAAAGAAATACAAAAATAACTTCTTGTAAATATGAAAATAATCACTGGATTTTAGAAGATGAGAATGGTTTAAAGTATCCAAATTTTGAGAGATTGATCATCACAATTCCTACACCTCAAATATTGTCATTGGATATACAACTTTCATCTTCTATGAAACAAGTACTTTTAGATGTAGAGTATGATTCAATCGCTACACTTTTACTGTATGCAAATAATAAGTATGATATCGATAATTTACAATTAGAAAAAAATACACTTTTAAAAAAACTAGTTGATAATTCTTCAAAATATAACTATAAAAAGTTTTCTAGCTATGTTTTACATCTTGGTGAAAATATAACAAATTTGAAAAGATTTACCGATAAAAATCAGATACAAGAGTTCTTTTCAAATGAGATACTTCCAAAAGAAAATGAAACATTCATAAAACACTTTCAAAGAGTACCACACTTTTGGAAATATGCTTTTGTATCAAAAAGTATAGAGAAAGATTATTTATATGATGAGAAAATTTCGCTAGGTCTGTGTGGTGATTATTTTTCAGTGAAAAATTTAGAAGGTTCATTTTTAAGTACAAAAAAATTGTATCAAGAAAAATTTCAATAAATTTGCAATATGCAATGAAATCCACTAAAAATAGATAAGTTGGCTAAGATAAAAGTATGAAAAAAAATATCAACCAAAAGATGCAAATCTTAAGTGACAGTGCCAAATATGATGTAAGCTGTAGTTCAAGTGGTGCTGAAAACAACTACAAAACAGGTGAGTTGGGTGCGACACAAAGTTCAGGTATTTGTCACTCATTTACAGCTGATGGAAGATGTGTATCACTACTGAAAGTTTTGCTTACAAATTTTTGTATCTATGACTGTGCCTACTGTATAAATAAAGTATCCAACGATATCCCAAGAGCTGCTTTTGCTCCAAGAGAACTAGCAGATATTACGATGAATTTTTATAAAAGAAATTATATCGAAGGGTTATTTTTGAGTTCAGGTATCATAGAGAGTGAAGACCATACGATGCATCTGATTTTACGAACGCTTAAAATTTTGCGACATGAGTATAAGTTCAATGGCTATATTCATGTCAAACTTATCCCTGGAAGTGATGCAAAACTTATCGAACAAGTGGTAAGTTTGGCGAGCCGAGTAAGCTCCAATATAGAGCTACCAAGTGACAAAAGTCTAAAACTTTTAGCTCCAAATAAAACAAAAGAAAAAGTACTCCAGCCACTTAAACTCGCCCGTGATATCAGTATGGAAAAAAACAATAAACCTATAGGGATGTCCACTCAACTCATCGTGGGAGCAACTCCTGAAAATGATATGGATATACTCAATTTGAGTGCTGCTTTATATGATAAAGCACTTTTAAAAAGGGTTTATTATAGTGCGTATATTCCTGTCAATGATGATAAAAATCTTCCTATTTTAAGCACATCAAAACCGCCACTTTTACGAGAGCATCGTTTGTATCAAGCTGATTGGTTGTTGCGTTTTTATGATTTTAAGGCTGATGAGATACTTAATGAACAAAATCCAAACTTAGATGAGGAACTCGATCCTAAAATGGTATGGGCTTTAAACAATATGCAGTATTTTCCTATGGAGATAAATAAAGCAAGTTTCGAAGAGCTTATCCGTATCCCTGGTATTGGAGTGAAAAGTGCCTATAAAATCATCAATGCCAGAAGATTTAAAAAGCTTCGTTTTGATGACTTAAAATATCTCAAAATCTCCATCAAAAAAGCAAAATATTTTATAGTATGTAATGGAAAATATCAAAAAGAGATACCACTTTATAGAGAAAATATCAAGCTTGATTTTCTGAAACCAACAAAAAAGAACGAGCCTAGTTTATTTGATATCGATTATAGTGTGATCACAGGGCAACTATGATAGTTTTGTATGACTCAAGTTTTGAGGGCTTTTTAACCCTTGTGTATAAAGTATATTATGAAAAAATAACACCCACTAAAATACTACAAACTTATCCTAATACACTTATTTTAGAAGAAATAACAGAGATAGAAACAGATCAGATACACGCTCAAAAAGTACTCAATGCTTTGCAAAAAAAGTTTACAAAAAAAAACTTTGAATCGATATTTCACACTTTTATGTGTGATAGTAAAGAGTTTGAACTTGACCTTTTGCAGTTTATTATTTTGGGATTTAAAGATCAAAAACAACTTTTAAATATAAATCATTCTTGCGTTTTTAACATCCAAAATCTCTTAAAAGAGTTGTTTAGACACAATCATAAAATGACAGGATTTGTACGATTTGTGGAGCTTGAAGATACAACACTTTATGCAAAAGTAGACTCAAAATTTAATGTGGTGTATTTTTTAGGGAAACATTTTTTAAAACGATTTAACAACCAAACTTATATCATCCACGATATACAAAGAAAAATAGCATTTATAAAAAATGATGATTTTATAGGGGTGCAAGAGGTAGCTACTTTTGAAGAACCAAAAACAAGTGCTGATGAACAAAAATTTTCGAAACTATGGCGAACTTTTTTTGAAAGTGTTGCCATAGAATCAAGAAAAAATTTAAAACTACAAAAGCAACTTGTGCCTTTACTCTATAGAACTTATATGACAGAGTTTTTGTAAAATATCTTCATAAAATAGTATGAAAACACAAAAAAACACTACGAAAAATTTTTGATTTTTATTATAATTTATAAAAATTAAGGATTTATTATGTCTTGTCAAAAATGTACCGAAAAATTTGTTTTGGAAAAGAAACCTTCGACTATCTATTTTATAAGTGAGTTTGATGAGCTTGTATCAAAGTCACGAGTATTTTTACAAAAACTACGGTGTGATATAAGAGAGACAAATGGACTTATTTGTGTAGATGTAGAGGATACAGAGCTTTTTTTTGTTGAAAATATTGATGCTTTTAATCTCAAGTTTAATGAGATGGAAAAGCATGACATCAAACTTTTGATCGAAGATGAAAAAAATCCTTTTTCATATCGTTCTATGCTTTTGGGCAAACCCTTACAAAGATTTATCAATCTCATCGAAGATAAAGAGTTTTTTGATATCATCAATAACGAATCACTTACCTCTTATTTTCAGCCAATAGTTAATATGAAAGATAATAGTATCTATGGTTATGAAACACTTGCACGAGGGGTAAGAGAAGATGGGACACTTGTCTATCCAGATGAACTTTTTTCTAAATCAAAAAGAAATGATTTAAACTTTAGGCTTGATAGACTGTGTCGTGAGAGTTCACTCAAAACAGCTGCTACAAAAAAAGTACAGCAGAAAGTGTTTATCAATTTTATACCAACTTCTATTTACGATCCAGAGTTTTGTTTGAGCTCGACTGTAAAATGGGCAAATCAACTGGAGTTTGATCCTTCTCAAATAGTTTTTGAGGTGGTTGAAACTGAGCTTGTAAAAGATCAAAAACATTTGAAAAAAATACTTGAATATTATAGAAGTAAAGGTTTTAAGGTAGCACTTGATGATGTAGGTGAGGGATATTCTAGTCTGAATATGCTGATCGAACTCAAACCTGACATCATCAAAATAGATAGAAATATCATCGATGGTATCGATAAAGACAAACTCAAACAGTCTGTATATCGAGCTCTTTTTAATCTGGCAAGAGAGCATAATATCACTGTTTTAGCTGAGGGTGTAGAGACAAAATATGAGCTAGAGATGATACAATCTATTGGGGTAGATTTGGTGCAAGGGTTTTATTTTGCAAAACCTTGTGCTGAACCTATAAGAAAAATAGTATGAAAGCTTTACACACTTTTTTAAAAAGTTGTGACATAAGCTCTTTTGAAAATATATTTGAATCTGCTATTTTTCCTATAATTATCACAGATGCAAACTGGAAAGAGGGGATCAAAATAATCTATGTTAATCGTGCATTTTGTGCATCGACTGGATATATAAAAAATGAACTCATAGGGAAAAGTCCAAAAATATTTCAGGGGATTAATTCAAACTATAAAGTTTTGAAAGAGCTCAAAACAGAACTCATAAAAGGAAATAGTTTTACAGGGGAGAGTATAAACTACAAAAAAGATGGGAGTGGTTATTATGTACAATGGTCGATCAATCCTATACGAAATGAGAAAGAGATAATAGGATATATCTCTTATCAAAAAGTTTTGCATAAAACAGAAAAACTTGAGTATCTCAATATCTTAAATTCTCTTGTGGAAACATCCAGTGATATAGTAGTTGTGACTGATTTGGAAGGGTTTATTGTATATGTTAATGATGCTTTTATAGAACAGATGCAATATGAAAAAGAGGAGCTTATTGGTAAACATACAAGAGTATTAAAATCAGGTATGCAACCACCTTCTTTTTATCAAAAAATGTGGGATGAACTTTTGGAATATGGTACATTTTGTGGTGTATTTATCAGTAAAAAAAAGGATGGGTCACTTTTTTCTGATAAAAAAGAGATACGAACTTTACGAGATGAGGCGGGTAATCCACTCTATTATGTCAGCAGTAGTCAAGATATAACAAGTGAGATTGAAAAACAAAAAAATCTTGAAGTAGAAGTTTATACTGATAATTTAACGCAACTTTATAATAGAAAAAAATATAATGAGAGTATCGATGAGATGTTTGACAAATTTATAAAAACAAAAGAATTTTTTTCATTAATTTTGATGGATATTGATTTTTTTAAAGATATCAACGACACATATGGACACGATATAGGCGATTATATCCTTGTGGAACTTTCCAAATTATTAAAGAAAAATACAAGACAGAATGATATGTTATTTCGATGGGGTGGTGAGGAGTTTGCTATAATCGTAAGCTCGCAAGGTACTCAAGCGTATAATTTGGCTGAAAAGTTACGGGATATTATCTCAAAACACAAATTTCAATCTATTGGAATAACCGCTAGTTTTGGTATAACTCAAATAGAAGAGAAGATAACAAAAAAAGAATTATTTAATCAAGCTGACAAATCTTTGTATTATGCTAAAAATAATGGTAGAAATAAAGTAATTTTGTACGATAATATACTTGATAAAAGTGAGAGATGAAAATGAAAAAAATACTAACAAGTCTACTTTTAGTAGCATGTTTCTTAGGAGCAAAAGAGATGAATATATATGATATAGAAGTACAAACAATAGAGGGCAAAACAATCAAGCTCGATAAGTACAAAAACAAAGTGATGCTTATAGTCAATGTAGCGAGTAAATGTGGATACACTTACCAGTATGAGGGACTCGAAAAACTGCATGAAATGTATGCAAATAAAGGCTTGGTTGTTTTAGGTTTCCCTTGCAATCAGTTTTTAAGTCAAGAGCCAGGAACAGAAAAAGAGATACAGAGTTTTTGTAGTTTGACCTATGGTGTAAAGTTTGATATGTTTAGCAAAATAGATGTCAATGGAGCTGATACTCACCCTTTATATAATTTTTTGAAAGATAATTCGGCTGGATTTATGGGTATAGATGTGATCAAATGGAATTTTACAAAGTTTTTGGTCAATAGAGATGGAAAAGTGATAGAGAGATATGCACCCTCTACAAAACCTGAAGAGATAGAAGCGGATATATTGAAGTTATTATAAAAGAGGCAAATTATGGAACACAATTTATCAAAAATGAGACAAGAATACACCACACAAGGTCTTGCTGAAAAAGATCTTTTAAGTGACCCAATACAACAGTTTGAACTCTGGTTCAATCAAGCTATACAAGCAGATATCTTAGAGCCCAATGCTTTTACTTTGGCAACCGTTGGAAAAGATATGTGTCCTTCGATTCGTACTGTTTTACTGAAGATTTATGATCAGAGTGGTTTTGTATTTTTTTCAAACTACAAAAGTAAAAAAGCAGTACAGATAGAAGAAAATGACAAATGTGCAATTCATTTTGCATGGTTAGGACTCGAACGACAGGTAAAAATAGAGGGAACTATAGAAAAAATTAGCAAAACAGAATCTTTAAAATATTTTCTTTCTCGACCAAAAGGGAGTCAAATAGGTGCTTGGGTATCGCACCAAAGTGAGATTATTAGTTCACGAAGTTTACTTGAAGCCAAATTTAATGAGATAAAAAATAAGTTTGTGCAAGGAGAGATACCTTTCCCCTCTTTTTGGGGTGGATATATCATCAAACCAAAAGTAGTAGAGTTTTGGCAAGGTGGCAAAGATAGACTGCATGATAGATTTCAATACACACTGCAAGATGATGGTGCTTGGAATATACATAGACTTGCACCATAAAATATTTTTATCGCCTTTATTGAAGATTAGAAATTGACTAAAATCTAGGTATTTCTGAATTTTAAAGATTCTTTTTTGTACCTGTTTATGTTATAATCAAACTCATAAATAGTAAGGATTTTAAATGAAACTCAAAAAACTCCCTATAGGTATCTCAACATTAAAAGAGATACTAGAAGAAGATTATCTCTATGTAGATAAAACGGACATAGCACAAAATATTATAGAAAATGGCAAGTACTATTTTTTATCTCGCCCTCGAAGATTTGGAAAGTCACTATTTTTAGATACATTAAAGACTATTTTTAATGGAGAGAAAGAAGTTTTTAAAGGCTTAAGTATTTATGAAAATGGCTATAAATTTGAAAAATATCCTATGATTTATATCTCTTTTGCAGAGGGATTAATACGAAGTAAAGAAGAGTTTTTAGATAAATGGCAAGAATTACTTCAATATAATGAAGAGAGATTAGGAGTCAATTGTCATAGTGATATCTATGATAGAAAATGTTTTTCAAGACTTATCAGGGAAGCCTATAAAAAATATGGTAAAAAGGTAGTGATTCTTATAGATGAATACGATAAACCAATCTTAGATAATATAGAAGATACAAAAGTAGCCAAAATCATACGAGAAGAACTCAAAAACTTTTATAGTGTTATCAAAGGGGCTGATGAATATCTCAAATTTGTATTTATCACAGGTGTGAGTAAATTTAGTAAAGTTTCTTTATTTTCAGGACTAAATAACTTAGATGATATTACTTTAGATAAGAAATATGCTACGATTTGTGGCTATACTCAAAACGATATAGAAACAGTATTTTATGAGCATTTAAAAGGGCAGGATTTTGAAAAGATAAAGCTTTGGTATAATGGATATAAGTTTTTAGGAGAGGGAGTGTATAACCCTTTTGATATTTTACTTTTTATCTCTAAAGGATTTGAATATCGAAACTATTGGTTTAGTACAGCAACCCCTACTTTTCTTTTGAAACTCATAGAAAAAAATAATTACTTTTTACCAAATTTAGAAAACATCGTAAAAGATGAGATGATGCTTAATAGTTTTGATGTAGATTATATAGAGTTAGAGACTTTGATGTGGCAAACGGGATATCTTACTATTTATGAAAGTTATGAGAGTTTTAAAGGGATGAAATATAAACTCACTATCCCCAATAAAGAGGTAAAGATATCACTTTATTCAAGTATTGTAAATTTTATGAGTAAAAATACAAATAGTGAACTCAATCAAGAAAAGCTTTATGAGGCGATAATCCAACAAAATTTCACTACATTTGAAACCACATTCAAATCCCTTTTTGCAAGTATCCCTTATAACCTTTTCACAAAAAATAAGATGTATCAATATGAGGGATATTATGTATCAGTTTTTTATGCTTACTTAAAAGCTTTAGGGATAGAACTCATAGGTGAAGATTGTACAAACAAAGGTCGTATAGATTTGACTCTGAAACTCCCAAATAGTATCTTTATCATTGAGTTTAAAGTTGATGGGAAATCAGCAATTGAACAGATAAAAGAAAAAAAATATCATGAGAAATATATGAGTGAAAATAAAGAGTTATTTATCATAGGGATTGAGTTTTCTAAAAAGGAGAGGAATATATCTCAATTTGAATGGGAGAAGATTTAAAACTAGACAAAAAAACTTTGAATTGTCATTTTTACCCTATGAAAAATCATACTATTGGTGTATGATTTAGGGGTAAAAGGGGGTCAAATATGAACTATACAAAACAAAGACTCAAGCCTCTTCCTGTAAAAAAAAGAGATTTGGAGTATGAGGAGTTTGATGACAATCGACTCATTGAGATGGCTTGGCAAGATAGGATGCCTTTTGATATAATCTATTTGCAGTATGGATTGACTGAAAATCAAGTCAAAAATAAGATGCGAAAACTTATCAGTAAAAAAGCGTATGATAGATGGCGAAAAAGAGTCCACGGACGGATCACCAAACATATCAAAAAATGTGACCATACACCCAAAAGATTTCAAGGACCGTGGTAAAAAATACCTTACAAAAACTATAAAAAAGGATAGAAAATGTTACAAGAGTTATTATACACAGGAGCAGGAGTTGCTGCTATTATGAAAGAGAAAGTGGAAGAGGAGATGAAAAAACTTGAGGAGAGTGGAAAACTCAAAAAAGAGGATACGAAAAGTTTTATAGAAAAAATAGAGCAAAAAGGGAAAGAGGAAGAACAAAAGAATAAAGCAAAATTCAAATCTATGATAAAAGAGATTATCGATGAGTTGGGAATAGCTACAAAAGAAGATATTCAAAACTTAAAAGATGAACTGAAGTAGATAGATTGCTTAATACACTCAAACTTTACTCACCTTTACGCATCTACGGAGTATTTTCTTTTTTACTTACGCTTTTTTTACTCATAAAGAAAAAAGAGAGCTTTTTATTTTTTAAGCCTTTACGACCTAAAAAACTCAAAAGTACTGTAGTGCTACTTGGAGCTAGTTTCATCAAACTGGCTCAAGTATTGGCAACTCGGTCTGATTTTTTTGCAGAAGAATACCTAGAAGAACTCAAACTCTTGCACGACCAAATTCCTCCTATGAGTAAAGAGAGTTTTCAACGAGTGTATAACAGATCTTTTACAGATACAAAAATATTCAAAGAGTTTAGCCCTACTCCGATAGCTTCAGCTTCTATTGGTCAGGTGCATATCGCCTATTTGCAAGATGATACAAAAGTCGCTGTTAAACTCTTGCGTGAGGGAATAAAAAAGCAAGTTTTGGCAGATATTAAAATCATCTCATTTTTTAATACAATTTTCAATCCTCTTTTTTCATTTTATACCAAAAATTCAATAGATGCAGTGATAAGTGAATTTTCTAAGATGATAGTACAAGAGGTAAATTTTTCAACGGAACTCTCTAACTTACAAAAGTTTTCTCATACCTATGAAAATAGTGGTATTTTATTTCCTACACCCTATCCATCATTCTGTTCAAATAGTGCAATTGTGATGAGTTTTGAGGAAGGTTTTCGTTTTGATGATAAAGAAGCTATATTTCAACACAATATAGATTTTAAGTCTATAATAGCACAGCTTGTCGCTTTTTATACAGAACAGATGCTCATAAAAGGATATTTTCATGCTGACCCACACCCTGGAAATATACTCATCACCAAAGAATCCAAAATAGTATTTTTGGATTTTGGTATGGTTAAAACTGTCCCAAATACCACAAGAATCGCCATCATAGAACTGATAAAAGCAGCAAACGAACAAAACTACGAAGAGTACATCAGTGCCAATCAACGCCTAGGAACGATAGGCTACAATGCTCCTGTAGGAGAGCTTTCAGAGTTTACAGCAAAAATGTTTGAGATATTTGCCAATGATAATTTGGATAGTGAATCGATGCAAAAATTAGCCTTTGAGGTACTCGAAACCACAAGAGATTTCCCTTTTAAGTTACCTAGTGATGCGATTTATATCTTACGAGTAAGTGCCATAATTGAAGGACTTGGGACGACTTATATAGAAAACTTTAATGGTATCAAAGATATTTTGCCTATTTTACAAGAAAATATTCCAAAAGCTTTGGGAGCTGGTGAAAATATACAAGAAACCATTATGTCTGAGATAAAAGATATCCCATTTTTATATAGAAACTTTAAAACAGTTGTCAAAAAAATGAGTGAGGGGAAACTAGAAGTTGAACTCTCAAACAATCAAGTAGAATATCTTTCAACAGAACTCAAAAACTATACCAAACCAATAGTGACTGGATTGGCTTGTATGTTGGCTGGATTTTTTGCTTTGTCTTTGGATAGTTCTTATGAAAATATTGCCTTGGTTTTGTTTGGGTTTGGGTTTTTTAAGGTTGTGTATCGCTAAATTAAAGTTTAAAAAAAGTTTAATTTTTAGCACTAAATCATAGTAACTGCTAAAATAATTGGCACTTACTATTGACAAGTGCCAAAAAAAATATTATAATTTTTATGTTTTTTCCAATACTGGATAAACAAAATTTTAATTATTAGGAGAATGAACAATGTTACTTACAAAATTTGAACCATTTAAGGATATGAATAATTTTTATAAACTTATTGATACTCATCCTGAGGTTGAAGTAAATAAATCAATCGGCAGATATGTTCCACAAGTCAATACAAGAGAAGGTGAATTTGCATATCATATAGATATAGATTTACCTGGTATGAGTAAAGAAGATATAACTATTGATGTAGATAAAAATTCGTTAATAATATCAGGAGAAAGAAAGTATAAAGAGGAGTTAAAACAAGAAGATTACTTTAAGATAGAGACCTCTTTTGGTAAATTTCAAAGAGTTTTTACATTACCTGAAAGTATAGATTTGGAAAATATTACAGCAAATAGTCTTAATGGTGTTTTGGAGATTGTTATTCCAAAGCTTGAGAAAACTATCACCAAAAAAAGAATAGAGATCAAATAGGAGTAAACATGAAAAATAAACTAATATCTTCTCTCGTTGCTTTAGGTTTAGCGACATCATTAAATGCATCATCGTTTTTTTCAGCAGATGAACAGGATAATTATAAAAAATTTCATAATGAAATCGTAAAATTATTTAACGGTGATAGCTTTTTTACAGCTCCATACAAAGAGTATACAATGCAGTTTTCATCCTATCCAAAGATGAATGCTTTTGAAAATGAAAAAGACTATACTTTTCAATTTGAAGTAACTGGTATTGATAAAAAAGATATCAAAGTTACTTTAACTGATCAAAATATACTCACTATTGAAGGGAAGAAAAGAGAACTTTCAAAAGAGGAAAAGAAACATATGATTCGACAAGAGCATTTTTATGGTTCCTTTAAAAGAAGTATCTCATTGCCAGATGATATAGATCCAAATAAGATAAAAGTAAAATATGAAAATGGTATCGTGACTGTGACGATTCAAAAAGATATGAAAAAAACAAGAAAAGGGGTCAAAACTCTTCCTATTGATTAGTATACAATCAACATATGTGTCAATTTGGCAAATTTGAAATGTCAAAAAGACACATCTTTCAAACAATACATTTATATCTATTTTATTAAACAACATTTTTTTTCTACAAAAACCCTTTTTTATTCTATATACTAACACCATAAGAAATTTGGACACAAACAAATTTGAAAAGCACTAGTTATTTTATAGTAAAAGTTCAAATTTCTTTAAAATAACTCTATGAGTGTATGAGATTAGCTCTATTTACATGAAAAGGGTATAATATAAAATCACTCAAAAATAAAAAAATCTAGTTTTACAATTGATGATAATAAAAAATGAGGAATTAAAATGAGTGGACTAATTATAATTGCACATGGAAGTAAAAAAGATGTTTCAAATGAAGAATTTAAAAGTTTAGTAGAGGAGATAAAAACCAAAGATGGAGAGTTTGAACAAATAGATGCTGCTTTTTTGGAGTTTGCACAGCCTACTGTTTTTGATGGTGTACAAAATCAAATAGAAAAAAATATCAATATAATATATCTCTATCCTTATTTTTTAAATTCTGGGAAACATGTGAGTATTGATCTACCTACTATTTTAACTACTTTACAAAATGAGTATAGGGACACAAAATTTGTTTTATTAAATCATTTTGGAAGATCAAATTCTATAAGTGATATTATAGTCAATGATATTAAAAATAGAGGAGAAAAATAATGAAAATAGGTGTATCATCGTGTTTATTAGGAAATAACTGCCGTTATGATGGGGCAGGAAGTAAAGATAGTTTTGTAGTCAATGAACTTTCAAAATATTTTGAGCTTGTACCATATTGTCCAGAAGCTGTAGTATTTGGGACACCAAGAGAATCAATTCGTTTAGTCGATATAGATGGTGAAATACGAGTCATTTCAAATAAAATTCAAAAAGATGTAACAAAAGAGCTTACAGATATATCAACTCAACTTGCACTCAAAGCTTTTGATGATAATCTCTGTGGATTTGTGTTTAAAGCCAAATCACCCTCATGTGGAATTGAGCGAGTAAAACTTTATGAAAAAGAGAGCCATATGTGTGAAAAAAAAGCGGTAGGAGTATTTGCAAAAGCGGTCAAAGAGAAACAGCCACTTCTACCAATAGAAGAGGATGGAAGACTCAATGACCCATGGCTCAAAGAGAATTTTTTGATGCAAATATTTGCGTACAAAGAACTCAAAGATTTTCTAGAAAACGAACCATCATTTAAAAAACTTGTCGAATTTCATACATCGTATAAATATCTTGTCTATTCTAAAAGTCAAGAATCGTATAAATATTTGGGCTCAATCGTAGCAAATCATGATAAAAGAGCTTTGGAAAATGTTTTGGAAGAGTATAAGGTAGGATTTTTACAAGCGATAGGGAAAAAAGGGAGTGTTAAAAAAACATACAATATTTTATTGCATATTTTTGGGTATTTTAAAAAACTGATTAACAAAGATGAAAAAGAGCATATCTTAACAGCCTGTGAAGAGTACAAACAAAGAATCATTCCACTTATTGCAGTTGTAAAACTACTCAATTTGTATGTCAAAAGATTTGATGATAAGTATCTCAAAACTCAAAAGTTTCTTAATCCTTATCCAAAAGAGTTGGCTTTGAGAAGTGATGTGAAAGCATATAAATAAAATTTATATAGTATAATGTTGTAAATAAATTTAAGGAAATATAATGACAAATACAATAAAAATCTCTTTGGTGAGTTTAGCGGTAATCCCGTTAATAGTTTTTTCAGGATGTGAAAAAAATCATACTTCACATTCTGTTCATGAACATAGTCATGTCGTATCATCTTCAGTTATTGCACAACAACGAGCAACATTACTCAATAGTTTAGATGGTTCACAAGGAGCTCAAGCACCTCGAGATATAGATTCTGTAGTAGGTACTAACTCTAAAAAAACTGTAACAGCACCATCATATACACAAATGAATCTATGTGATATACACTTTCATATAAGTGCAGAACATAAAGGTGGAGAGTTCACTCAATATGCAGGAAATGGTGATGGACATGGATACGGTACAGGTTATAAATATTCAGGTTCATTGACACATGAGGAAAAAGCACCTTATGCACATGATGGAAGTAAACTTTTTACAAATGCACACAATCCATTAGAATCTGGGGATACTTTTGAAGTACACTATGTATATACTTCAAATACAGGAGATACTTTAGGTCATTCACTAGGAACCTGTCTTGTAGATGGAAAGGCTGATTTTTTACGAGTTGAAACACAAGTATATGTAGCTGTAAATGATAGAGATGCACTTGATTTTACAAACTTGACTAAGGTAAGTGGAGATGGAACTGTAGGTAACTTATATCAAGCAGCAAATATCCCTAACAATACAGGTACACCAGTACAGTATGAGGGTTCGACTACTGGTGCTGGTTATAATAAAAAAGTATCACCATATCAAGTTACTTGGAATGTTCGTCCTAAAGTAGCTAAAGTTGATATTAAAACAGTAGGAGAGTGGTGTTTGGATAATGAATTTGATGAAGACCATGCTCATGATGTAAGAAATTTAGTCAAAAACCCTCTTCTTCTTTCACCTATTGTAGGGCATTAAAAGATTGAGTTCAAAACCCCGATTTTAATCGGGGAAATTATGGAGAAGTAATGAAACAAATCTTATGGTTTAGAAGAGATTTAAGAGTTGAAGATAATGCAATATTATCGTTTGCTTCAGGTGAAGTATTACCCATATTTATATTTGATAAAAATATTTTAGATGCTTTACCTGCCAATGATAAACGAGTAAGTTTTATCTATCAAAGTGTAGAAAATTTACAAAAAGAGCTCCAAAATATGGGGCTAAATCTTCAAGTATTTTATGGCTACCCACAAGAGATATTTCAAAATTTACTTAAAAATAATACTTTTGATGAGGTATTGTGTTCGTGTGATTTTGACTCGTATGCTATAAATAGAGATAAAGAGATAGAAACACTTCTGCCGATGAGAAGATTTTATGATAGTTATTTGGTGCATCCGCTCGATACTTTGAAAAGTGATGGATCTGCTTATAAAGTGTTTACCCCTTTTTATAAAAATTTGATGCCTTTGTGGGATTGTGATACAATAAGTGAGTATTCTCCTGCTTTAGGTTTGAAACTTATCGCTTATAATTTTACAGAGATATTATCATTAGAGTCTATAGGATTTGAAAAACAAACACTTCCTTCTTTTTTAAAAAAATCTGCCTCAACACTTCTAAAAGAGTTTTCTTTTAAACTTGAAGAGTATCAAAAAGCTAGAGATTTTTTTGCACTTGATGGGACTTCAAAACTAGCGACACATTTGCGGTTTGGTTTGATCTCTCCTAAACAGGTTTTTAATAGAATAAAAAAGTATCCCAATAGTGAGTTTTTTATCCGTGAACTTTTTTGGCGAGAGTTTTATAACTCTATTTTATATCATTTTCCTAAGAGTGAATTTGAAAATTTTAATGGTAAAAAGATAGAATGGAGAGAAGATAAAAAAGATTTTAAAAGCTGGTGTGATGGGAAAACTGGTGTACCCATAATAGATGCAGCGATGCAACATCTTAACAAAACGGGAATGATACACAATCGTCTTCGTATGATAGTAGCTTCTTTTTTGACCAAAAACCTTTTTTTACCATGGAGTTGGGGTGAAAAATATTTTGCTTTGAAACTACTTGACTATGAAGCAAGTTCAAATATAGGCTCATGGCAATGGGGAGCGAGTACTGGAGCTGATAGTGTGCCATATTTTCGAGTGTTTAATCCTTACTCACAAAGTGTTAAGTTTGATAAAGAGGGAGTATTTATCAAGTCTGTTTTGAAAGAGCTTGAAAATATAGATGCAAAACTTTTACACAAAGAAAATGCTCTACAGTCAAATCTATTTGTAAATTATCCTGTATCAATTGTGGATATAAAAAAATCACGACAAGATGCGATAGAGGGGTTTAAATCTTTGAATTAACATTTTATTTACACCAAGATATTTTATTTTAGCCTATAATGGTAAAAAATCAGGAGTAAGATATGAGTTCTTTAGATATTGCTATAGTTGGAAGTGGCATAGGTGGGAGTTTGACAGCTGCTTTAACACACTCAACGACCAATAAAAACATAGCACTTTTTGAAAAAGATACAAATCTTGGGGGCTGTGCGAGTACTTTTAAACGATATGGTAACTTATACAATACAGGGGCTACTACTTTAGTAGGGTATGAAGAGGGACATATACTCAAAAAACAGTTTGATACCATTGGACTGATTCCAAATATTACTAAAAGTGAGATCGCTATTCGTGTAGTGCAAAATGAAAAAGTACTCGATAGAATCAAAGATATTGATAGATTTATCTATGAGATAAATAAATTTTACCCTAACAAAAACAATCATATCTTTTGGAACAAAATCAAAGAGCTCGATGCAAAATTTTGGCAACTTAAGAAAATATATTATGCAAAATACAGTCTCAAAAGATATCTCAAGACAGGTATTTTTATAGCAGAACTTTTGAAAGTTTTTGGTACTGATATACTCAAAAGTGCTGATAGTTTTATTAATGAAGTTTTAGGTGATATTTCCCAAGAGTACAAAAACTTTATAGATTCACAACTGCTGATAACTATCCAAACAAATTCAAAAGATATATCTCTTCTCTCTTTGGCATTGGGACTCTCTTATCCTTTTCACGATGTGTTTTATGTCGATGGTGGTATGGGAACTCTTATCGAAGATATAGTACAAGATATAGAGGTGAAAAAAAATGAAGCAATTTTAAAAATAGCACAAGATACAAATGGCTGGATATTTCAAACTAAAAAAGGGGAATATAAAACAAAAGAGTTAGTTTTGAACGCTTCTATATACCAAAATGCAAATCTTTTTGAAAATGAAAATATTAAAAAATACTATAATCAATTTCAATTTAGTGACCAAAGTGCATTTGTACTCTATCTTACTATTGATACAAACGAGGAGTTTTTGGAGCATTATCAGTTTATCTATGAAAAGCTTTTACCCAATAGTATCTCCAACTCTTTTTTTGTCTCTTTTTCAAAACAATCCGATAAGATATTGAGTAAAAAAGGATTGAGTGTGACTCTCTCGACGCATACAAAAGCATTGTTTTGGCAAACACTTTCAAAAGAGCGATATGAAGAGGAGAAACAAAAAACACAAGAGTTTATCATGCAAAAGTTTTTAGAATATTTTACTACCATATCAAAACAAAATATAACCAAATGTTTTTCTGCTACCTCTTCCACTTTTCAAAGATACATCGGTCGTACAAACTGTGGAGGAAAAGCGATACATATCAAAAATATAGGACAACTTCCTAGCTGTAACACTCCTTTTAAAGGATTGTACAATGTAGGTGATACCGTATTTGCAGGTCAGGGGTGGCCTGGTGTTGCTTTGGGTGTGGATGTTTTGATGAAAGAACTCAATGGGACAAATTATCCTAAACTTTTTCCCACTCAAACTTAGAGATATTTCTCTCCTCTTTAGAAAACTCAATCCCTACGATAAATAACTCTTTGTTTTCACTCATATACTTTTCATGATATTTTTTCTTTTTTATCTGTTCAATTGCTGATGTACCATCGACTTTGAACTCTATGATAAAGATACTATTTGGGAGTTTCAGAGTCAAATCTATACGACCTTTCGAGGTACAATCTTCGCCGATAAGTTCTATTCCTAAAGCTTTTAAATAAGCATAAAAAACTGATACATAATATCCCTCATATTCATACATTTTATTTTTTGTAAAAAGGTTATAAGGGATGCTTGCAAAGAGGGATTTAAATGTTGTTTCAAATGTTGTAAAATCAGAGTCTAAGAGTGACTTATAAATATTGTTTTTTATTTGTATGGGTTGTTGAATTTTGCTCATAAAGTCTGTGATACTACCCATAAGAGATATTTTCACTTCTTGATTTGGTATACTTAAATGATATGCAGGTGTGCCATCATAATTTTCACTAACATTTGAAATCGTAAGATATCCAGTTTGCCACATCAAAGTTTCTAATTCTATATAGTCTACATCAAAACTATTGAGCATCGCTTCATCTTTTACTATATTTTCTAAGTTTGGTAAAAAGTAGTTGTTTTTTTCTATTAACTTTAATAGAAAAGTTGGAGTGGCTGTATTAAACCAATAGTTTCTATACTCAAATTCATTTGAGATAAAAAGTAAAATATCAAAGGGATTATATACTCCCTCTCCTAAAAACTTATAGCCGTTGTACCATTTTTTAATCTTTTCAAAATCTTGATCTGCTAAATGTTTTGCAAATACTGTTTCTACATCATTTTGAGTATATCCACAAATAGTAGCATATCTTTTTGTAAGAGTAATATCATCTATATTATTTAATCCAGAAAATAGACTTACTTTCGAAAACTTTGAAACTCCAGTAATAAATACAAATTTCAAGTACTCATCAGCACCTTTGATAACGCTATAAAAGTTTTTGAGTTCTTCTCTCATGATTTTGGCTGTTTGTGTATTTTCTATATTATCTAAGATTGGTTTATCGTATTCATCTACTAAGATCACTACTTTTTTATCGTATTTTAGATACGCTTGATATATAAGCTCTCTAAAACATCCAGATATTGATAAATCTTTTTCACAAACTATATCTAGGTAATGTTGATTTCTTTTCATAATTTCATAGAGTGTTTGTCTAAACTCCTCTTTACTTTTAAAGTCTCCATCATTAAAACTTATCCGTATGATAGGATGTTTTTCAAACTTATATCCATTTTTACCTATATACAAATCTTTTAAAAGCTCTTTATCTCCATCAAAAATAGTCCGTAAAGTATCAAGAAAAAGTGACTTCCCAAATCTTCGAGGTCTTGAAAGGAAATAGTACTTGCCATTTTCTATAATACTTTGTGCTATGTCCGTTTTATCTATATAGAGATAGTCTTCTTCTAGTATCTCTTTTAAGGTTGATATTCCGATTGGTAGTTTTTTGAGTTTCATATCTTATCCTGATTTATAAAAAAGTTTTTATGGTCAATAGTATATCACAAATAAAAGAACTACTATAAAAAAAGGATAAGCGATGGCAAAATATTAAATAGAGCTTATTTTATGTGACAAAATGAGTGATTTATTATGGTAAAATAGGTTAATGCTAAAATTTATATTATTGATTTTTATATTTTTAAACACTGTTATATATGCAAATCCTATCTCTGTCGATGAAAAAAAGTCAACAATAGAGATACTCTCTTCTTCTGAAATATTTATCGATAATACAAAACTACTCACAATAGATGATATTCAAAAAGATACTATAGCTTTTAAGACAAATGAAAAAGAGCGACTCTCTTTTGGATATTCGCCTGATTTTAATGTCTGGATTAAATTTACTTTAAAAAATACTACAAATAAAAGAGTGACTAAAATACTGGAGTATGCTAATCCTCTAACGACACATATTAGTTTTTATGACCTCTCAAATGATGTCGTATATAAAGATGGACTTTTTCAAATCAACCAAGAAAGAAAAACAGTAAATCCATTTTTCAATATAGAACTTGAATCATTAGAAAAAAAAACATATTATTTAAAATTATCATCAAATATTACGGCAATGATTGTTCAACTTAAAATATGGGATAAGCAAACTTTTTATAATCATGAGTTAAAACACCAATCAATATTACAACTCTTTTTTGGAGCAATGTTGATACTTGCTTTGTATAATCTGTTTATATATTTATTCTCAAAAGATATAAGTTACCTATTTTATGTATTATATATATTTGGTGTGATAATACATCAACTTGCATACACTGGGATATTTGATATATATTTTTTATCTCAAAACAATATTGTATCATTGGTTAATAATGCTGTTTTTATATCATTATTTCCTGTTGTTATGTTGTCTTTTTTCATAAAATATTTTTTGAGATTTAATAGATATAAGAAAATATATATTATTTTGAATATGATGATTCCTATTGTTATAATTTTTTCGTTGCTATTTGTTTTTTATCCAGAGCTAAATTTATATAGAAATTTATTATCTATGATATTAGTATGTTATTTGATATTTATAACAATATACATGGTATTAAAAAGAAATCGTCAAGCATATTTTATATTGGTAGGTTGGATATTAATTGGTTCAGCGAGTTTGTTGATGTATCTAAATAGTACAGGTATATTTAATATATATCATTATTTTCCATATTTTATAGAGTTTGCATTTATATCTGAAGCATTATTATTTTCTTTAGCTTTAGCCGATAAAATAAATCGATTACAATATGAAAAGGATAGTATTAATAAAAAACTCATAGTGCAAAAAGAGACAGAAAAAGAGCGGTTAAAGGTTGAAGTAAAAATCAAAACAAAAGAGCTACAAAAAGCACTCAACGAACAAACGACACTTCTCCAAGAGCTCAACCATAGAGTAAAAAACAATATGCAAACGATCATATCTCTTATACGACTTCAAGCCGATGAAGTAGAAGATGAAGATATCCAAGGAATGTTTGTAACGATTCAAAATAGAATAAGTGCCATGAGTTATTTACATGAACTTCTCTATAAAAAAAGTGATATTTCGTATGTAAATACATATGAGTATTTTGAAGTTCTTATTGATAATTTGCAAAATAGTTTTGAAAATGAGATAGATATCTTTTATAATGTAAATGTAAACCTTTCAGTAGAAGAAGCTATCTCTTGTGGTCTTATACTCAACGAGCTTATTATCAACTCTTTTAAATATGCATTTGATGATGATAATGGTACGATTAAAGTGGAACTTTATAAAGAAGATGAAATCTACTATTTTAATGTATCTGATACAGGGAAAGGATATGAATTTCCAAAAAGAAAAAACTCTTTTGGACTAGTTTTGGTATCTACTCTTGTATCAAATCATTTAGATGGTACAGTTCATACTACATCAAAAAATGGTGTAACAAATCAAATTATCTGGAGAAAACATGTCTAAAGCCAAAGTACTTATAGTAGAAGATGACCCAATAATCTCAAGTGATTTAAAAAAATCTTTACAAAAAATAGATTTTGAGATAACTGATGTCGTAAGATCTTATGATACTGCAATGAAAAGTATACAAAAAATAGAACCAGATATCATCATGATGGATATAAAATTAGGCAGTGGAGGCAATGGTATAGAACTTACTAAAGATATTCATAAAAGAAAAAAGATTCCAGTACTCTATCTTACCTCATTTTCAGATGATGAAACTATGGAAAAAGCTTTTGAGACAGATCCTGTAGGCTATCTTATAAAACCTTTTAAAAGGGAAGAAGTAAACTCTACTATTATGTTAGCTCTCTATAAAATAAATAAACTAGAATATAAAAACATCAATCAAGACCATATCTATATAGGTTTTGGTTATTATTTTGATATAAAATATAGAAAACTTTACTATAAAAGTAAGTATATAAAACTAAGTTTAAAAGAGAGACAGCTTTTAGCTATCCTTACCCAATCTCAAGGCACTTTAGTAGAAGCAGAATTTTTAGAGCATAAACTTTGGGCAGACAATACACCATCAAATAGTTCTTTACGAACTTTAATATATAGACTAAAGATAAAACTTGGATGTAAAATCATAGAAACATCCTATTCAAATGGATATAAATTGCCAACAAAAAAGTAATATATATATATATATCTAAAATATGTGACATTTTAACTTCTCGAAACTCTTTATTTATCTTCTACAAACACTTTAATAAAAGCTTTTATAGCTAATAATATCTATTTTGTTATTTCTCAATATTTAATATTTTCTTAAAATATGTGACAATCTATACTCTACCCTTGCTGTAAACTATTTATCCAAATTAAAAAAAAGGATAAATTATGTTTACTGTAAATATAAACAAAAACAACTCACTAAAGGAACTACAAACACTTGTAGAACAAAATTCAAATAGAACACTTAGTTATATGCCAGATAGTTTCAACGAACAACAAAGAGTTGCTATCGAACTATTTAAAAAAAGAATATTTTTAGAACAAATCATCGATGAAGCAATCACTTTCAATAGAAATTTGAACTTTCCAAATGAAAATAAAAATCTCCATCTAGCTACAACAGCAGAGGATCTTATCGATGTGTTTAAACTTAGAAGTGATGTCTATACAGGGATAAATTATCAGTCTGAATTTCCAGATATAATTGAGGGAATTAATTTTGATACATATGATAGTAATTCTGCTATATTATTTTATAAATCAAATAAAGAGATAACAGGTACAATTAGACTTATTTCTGATTCTCAAAAGAAACTTCCCTCAGAAGATAAATTTTCATTTGAGAGTGAACGAAAAAATAATGCTGTTATTGCTGAATTATCACGATTAATAGTCTCAAAAAATAAAAATTCATTAAATTTAGAGTTTAAAAATCTTACCCAAGGAATATATTATTTGGCTGAGTCTAATAATGTTAATTTAATACTATCAGGTATTAAAGAAGAACACTTTAAATTATATTCAAAATTTGGTGGTATAAGTATTGAAAAAAAATTAGGTAATTATGGAACATTTACGATTCCTTGTTTAATATTATCTTGGGATCCATCTCAAATATCCCCTTTCTTTAAAAAAGCATTTTTAAGATAATTATATAAATATGTGACAATATTTTAATACTATTATAATATAAAAAATATTGTCACAAAATTATTTACAGTTCTTTAAAGTGATTCAACAATATTATGAATCTTTTCTGTCTCAAATTCTTTTATATCGGTAAATTTAATTTTTTTATCTAATAATTGTCCCATTACCCCAGCTTTGATTTCTACATATTCTTTCTCTTTTCGTGTATAATTTTCATCAAAAAAGTCACTCTGATGGATAATATAACATTCAGATTGCTCTTCTCTAAAATCTATTTTTATATGATAGGAAAAGCCTTTACTTAATGAATCTAAAAAATATCCATCACAAATACTTTTTATTTTATTCTTTTTATCTTCTATTTTAAGGATTAAAGTATTGGTATCTTCAAGATAACTTTTACTAAGAGACATAGGAAATAAAGATTTATCATATCCATCATTAATAGTAGCAGTTATAATAAAAAAATCTGTTTTTTCATCATAATTTTTGAGTTCTTTTGTTGATATAAGTTGTATAAAGTATCTATTATCTTCTGTATTTCTAGAAAGAAGTACTATCTCTTTTTCTTCTATCTTATTATCATTTGTTTCTATTTTGACAACTTCTTCTTTTATCTTTATTTTGGAAGTATTTTCATATATCTTTTCTTCTTTTTTAACTTCTGTTTCATATATAATAGGTTTTACATATGCATCAGTATATTCTAAAAAGTCATCTTTTAAGATTTGTTTCTCTTCTATTTGTTCATCTCCAAAAAAATAAAAAAATGAACCAATAGAAAGAGATAAAAAAAGAGCTATATATCTCTTATACCTTTCAAAAAATTCCTCAAGCATATTCATTGATTTCAGTTTTTATATCATAATAATGTTTTAAAATTATGTTATACCCATCTAAAAGTTCTTGACTTCTCTCTTTTGTATCCGAAGACATCTCAGGATTATCTATAACCTCTTCATGAAAATTAAGTACATCTGCTAAAAAATTATCAAAATTTATATTCATCTTTTCAACATCTTCTGCCCAAAGATTTGGAGTATTTGTATATGCACCATTGGTATATGATGCCATTAGGTCACTCCCAAAATGTACTTGTGCTAAATTAATACTTACTTCATTTGTAATATCTCTTCTTATATTGTCATCATTAACCTCTCTTACTGTTCTATATAAAGCTTCATTAAAAGTATCATCATTTGTAGTTTGTGTTGTAAAGAACATAGATCCTATTTGACTAGTCATATTTACTATAGGTGCATTATTTATCTCCTCTTCAGACAAAGTTTCTGGATACAAAGCATATTTATGAAACAGCTTTGCTTCTTCATACGATAAACTATCTATTTCATCTATAGTAACTTCATCATCTTTTAAAATCTCTTTAAAAACTGCTTGATTTTCTTCTGAAAGTAAATCAAATCCACCATGTTTATCCATATATGCTACATAGTCTCCTATAGTTTCTTCTACCATCTCTTCTTCTGTTCCTATCATCGAAGCAAATGATACTCCTTTTACCTCTTCTATTTTTGTTATACTACTTTGTTGAGTATAATTTGTGTAGCTATTATTTGTCACTTCCATCATATTCTCCTTAATTTACTTTAAAAAAAGAGGTAAAAAACCTCTCTTCTTTTGTTATTTTATATATACCACATCTTTTTCTTTCGTACCGACATATACTCTTACATAGTCATTGATTTTGATATCAGATATATAAGTAGCTTTTGAAGCAAGAATTTTTCTTAAAAAAAATGTATACTCATATCCATTCACAATTTTACCGCTTGTACTATTGATCTTTTCTTTCTCTTTCACTAAGATACCATATGCAGAACCAAGTTTTACGATAGGCTCACTTTGTGGGTATCCAAAAACTTGAACTTTAACATATATACCATAATATAAATCACCATATACATATTTTTGTTCAAACCCATACCAATGAAGAATTGATGTAGAATAAGGTAACTCTTCACCCTCATACCATTTTCCATTATAAAATCCTCTCTTACCTTTAATCTTTACAATATCCCAACAAAATGCAGGAGGTGCTGTTCCTGCGACATTGTATTGAACCCCTTTATAGACTACAACATTTCCATGTTCCCAATGAGGACATTTTCCTCCAGTTACCACATCTGCATTTACAGTTAGCATAAATAACATCATAGTCATCAAGACTAAAACCATCTTTTTCATTCTTTCTCCTTTTATTCGTACTAAATAAATTAGTTACTTGTCATATAGTATCCAAAAAATAACAAAAAATTGTCACATATTTTAAGATATTATTAAGTTTTAAAACTCTTATAAAAACTAGCTCAATATTACATTTGATGAAGTTGTAACCATTCAGTATCTCAATCAATCCAATAAAAATAAGCTAAAATCAAAAGATTTTGTTATTGCTGGTGAAAATAAATCTACCAACCATCTATAAAACCACTATGAAAATATTTGGAAAAGGATACAATACACACTAAAGGAACAAAATGGAACAAGTTGAATTGAAAATATCTTTGAAAGATTGGTTATATATTGGTGTGATTGGGGCTTTTTTTGGATTGCTTTTTTCTTTGTTTTTTTACTTTCTAAATGAAAAGTTTCAGGATATTTCTACTATATTTTTTGGTACATTTACAGCTATTTGTATCACTTTTTTTTCCTCTTTATTTATATCAGTTTCAAATAGTTATATTTTGCCACAGGTCAATAAGAGGTTTTGGTATGGTATAAGTTTTGGATTTTCTTTTTTGAGTGGGGCTTTGGGGTTTTTATTTAGTTTTTCTTTGTTTTATACTTTTGATGTATATATCACGAACTATATTGATCCTTATAGTTGGTATCTTACTTTTATCATTGGGTCGCTTACTTTTTTGGTTGGTTTGATTTTGCATCAATTTATCTCTATGAAGTACAAAAATGAACAGAGTAAAACGGAGATACTCCAAAGCAAAATCAAAACACTTGAAAATGAACTCAATCCTCACTTTTTGTTTAATGCACTTAATTCTATGTGTGAGTTGGTTTATATCGACCAAGAAAAGGCAGAAACATCTCTGCTCAATCTCTCGAAGTTTTTACGAAATGCGATTAGTAAAGAGAGTGTCATCTCGATAGAAGATGAGCTTTCTATGGTGCAAACTTATGTCGATATTGAAAATATTCGCTTTGATAACAATATACACTTAACTATCACTATGCAAAATACCAAAAAGATACAAATACCAAAATTTTCTATACAGCTTTTAGTAGAAAATGCTATAAAACACGGCTACCAATCCAAAAAATTAGATATCGATATCAACACTACAAATGATAAAATATCAGTAAATAATGATGGTAAAAAGATAGAAAAGATACAATTGGGTACTGGATTGTCAAATTTAAAAAATAGACTTAAATTGCTTAATATTGGGACTTTAGAGTATGATGAGAAGAATAAAAATAATGTACAATTTACAATACAACTAGGAGAAAAATTATGAAAATATTGATAGTAGACGATGAAAAACTCGCAACTTCTCGACTCACACGGCTTTTAAATGAACTCAATTATGAAGATGTAACCGCATTTAATAATCCTCTTGAAGCATTAGAACATCTTAAAAAAACAAAATACGATGTGGTCTTTTTAGATATACAGATGCCTGAAATTTCAGGGATAGAACTCGCCAATAAAATTATACAGATTGAACCCAATACTTTTATATTGTTTCAAACAGCTTTTAAAGAGTTCGCTATCGAAGCTTTTGCTGTAGGTGGTATCGACTATATTTTGAAACCAACTACAAAACAAAATATCTCCAATGCTTTGGAAAAAGTGAATAAATTTATCCAAAAAGACTCAAATAAAGATGCTAAAAAAATCATCGGGAAAAGTGGTGATAAGATATATCTGATAGAACTTGATGATATATATTATATCAAGGCAGATCTCGATGAAGTGATTATCAAAATAGAAAATGCACAGTGTTATGTACGCAGAAAAATTGGAGATATGGATAAACTCCTTAAAAACAAAAACTTTTTTAGAGTTCACCGCTCAAGTATAGTCAATATAGACAAAATCAAATCGATGAAAAGTGTGGAGCAGTCAAAACTCGAAATTAGTTTCAGGGGAATTGATGATATTGTCACAAGTTCAAAAGATGGTGCGAAAGATTTTCGAGAATATTTGGAGAGAAGAAGTATTTAAAAGAGAGAATAGAATAAAATTCTTTCTCTATCTTTTAATTTCTTTTAAAAAATCCAATAATTTATTCAATATTAAAGGTTTTGAGATCAAATACCCTTGGATATTATCACAGTTTTTATCTATTAAAAACTGTTTTGTTTCTAATGTCTCTACACCCTCAGCTACAAGATGTTTTTTCATAACTTTAGCCATGGCTATAATTGTAGAAACTAGCTCTTCATCATCTTGATCACCTGGAACATCACGAATAAATGACTGATCTATTTTGATCTCATCAATACTTAATTGTTTTATCATATTTAAAGCAGAATACCCTGTACCAAAATCATCTAATGATATTTTAAAACCTAAATCTTTAATTTGTTTCAGGATATTTTGAGTTATCAATAAATTATTCATAGCAGATGATTCTGTAATCTCAATTTTGATAATATTCATAATATTTTTATCGTTATGTATAAGGTATTCTAAATAGTTTACAAAGGTTTGATTTAATTGAACATGCGATACATTTACTGCAATTGTAAATGGTTCTTTTATTGTCGTTTTCATTTGTTGATAATCTTCAACTGCTTGATTTAAAATCCATTTGCCAATTGGTATGATAAGTTGTGACTCTTCTGCATACTCAATAAACTCTAATGGACTTATCTCTCCTACTGTTGGATGTTTCCATCGTATTAAGGCTTCTACCCCTATAACACTATTTTTTACTACATCATATTGTGGTTGGTATACGACATAAAACTCTTTATTTGTTAATGCTTTATTTAAATCATTATGCAAATCAGAAATATTTTTTGCATAATGTGCCATCTCTTGAGAAAATAAATGATATGTATTTTTACCCGATTCTTTTGATTTATACATAGCAATATCTGCATATTTTAAGAGTGTATTTGGATTGTCTGCATCATCTGGATACAAACTCACCCCAATACTTCCACTGATAAAATGTTCTACCTCATTTATACTGAAAGGATTTTCAAGTTTTGATAAAATTGAATGAGCAATTTTTTTAATATCATCTAAACTTTTTATATTATTAAGGACAATTACAAATTCATCTCCACCAATTCTAGCAACTATATCTGACTCTCTCAATAACGATATAAGTCGTGTAGATACTTGTCGTAATACCTCATCTCCTATATTATGTCCATAGGCATCATTGACATTTTTAAATCGATCAAGATCTATAAATAAAACAGCAAATTTCAGATGTTGTCTTTTGGATGTTTTGATAATAAAATCCAAATGTTGCTGCAATGAAAAACGATTTGGAAGATTTGTTAAAACATCAAAATGTGCTAACTCTTCTAGCTTTGTTTGGTTTTTTCTTATTTCTGAAAAATCTGAAAAAACTGCTACATACTGAATAGGTTTATTTTTTTCATCATAAATAGGAGAGATTGCTAACCACTCAGGGAAAATAGTCCCATCTTTTTTTCTATTCCAAATCTCCCCTTTCCATATCCCTTTTTCTTTAATATCATGCCACATATCGATATAAAATTTTTTATCTTGTTTTTCAGATTTTAAAATAGAGGCTTTCTGTGAAATTATTTCATCTCGAGTATATCCTGTAATTGTAGTAAAAGCATTATTTACAGAGATAATTTTACCCCCTAAATCAGTTACCATAATACCTTCTATTGTATGTTCAAATACTTTTGCTGACTGTTGGAGTTGTCTTTCTAGGAGTTTATGTTCTGTTAAATCATGGATGATTGACTGATGATATTTTTTTTCACCAATCTCTATAATATTACAAAAGACTTTTAGATATAGCATTTTACCATTTTTTAAAATCTTTGTTGTTTCATAATTATCTTCACCAAATTTATTGAGGTTATCTATATGTTGAGAAAATAAATCTGCTGATTGAAACAATTCAAAAATTTCTGAAGATTTCACTTCTATATCGATAGATTTACCAAGTTCTAAAAGTTTTCGAGCTTTTGAATTAATTGACTTTACTTTACCTGTAGAATGATCCACAAGAATAATCGCATCTGACGCATTAAAAAAAAGCTGATTAAACATATTTTCTGTTGCAACTCTTTTTGTAATATTTTCTATAATGACCAAAAATGTTTTTTTTGTATCTATCGTATTTTCAGGAATGACACGAATAAAATAATGTTCATGACTTTTTTTATGTGTGTTGTTTAGATTATAGGTGATTGGAATACTAACTTCTGATAAATTATTGAATACTTGATAAATATTTTCCGCTCTATCACTTTGAAAAAGCTCAAAACTACTAAGTTTTTTACCTTCAAGTTGTGGAGTATTACATTCAAAAAGTTTTATTCCTTCGTGATTTATAAATAAAATATTTTGATCTACATCTACTCTTATAATCACATCAGGCATGTTATTACTAAGTATCTGAAAATTATTTAACTGTTCATTTAATTGTTTTTTCAAAATATATTCATTACTTATATCTGTAAAAATACAAAAAATACCTAGAATCTTTTTCTCTTTTATACTAAAATGGGGAATTGTATCAATACTAATCCAAACATCTTTTTGCGTTTTTTTATTTTGAAAAGATAAAATCACTTGAGAGTTTATCTTTTCTGTGTGCAAAGAGATAAAAAAAGGTAAATCATCAATCTCTATTTTATTTTTTTCTTCATCTGTAAAACATAATTCCACTGTATGATAATTTTTATTAGCTATCTTTGTTTTATTATAACCCAAGATATTAAGTGCTCTGTCATTAATATCAACAATTGTACTCTTATCATCTATAAAAAATATCCCTTGTTGAGAATTTTTAAAAAGTGACTTAAATCTATCACTCTCCTCCTTTTGGATATGAATATCTTCTATAGATAATAGAAATGTATCATTATGAAGATTTGCCCATTTGTGAGAGTGTAGTCTACAAAATCGTAAACCATCAGTAGTTTTCAATAACATCTCAATCGGACTATTTTCAATATCTTTTTTATTAATCCAATCCAAAAAATCAGTTATTGATTTTTTATGCAGATAAGCATAAAAAGGGATTGTTTTTGAGTAGATTGTATCTACACCAAATAATTTCATCGCTTTTTCATTGGCACGTAATACATTAAATTTTGTTGTCATAAGAATATAAGGTATAGGTGCTTGTGTAAAAAGTACTTCAAGTTCTTGCTGTGCATCTTCCAAATCTAATATATGATTTTGTAATTCATCATTTTGTGCTTCAAGTTCTGCTTGATATATCTCATTTATTTGTACTAATTGACTAATATCTTTTCCATCGTTAATCTCTTCGAGTGTTACTGTTGACTCTTTTAATCTTTCTATTGCTATATTTCTAAGTCTTTCAAATTCTGTTTTTTCCATGTTTTAAACCTTACAGTTATCATCTTTTAAATGGTCAGTCAAATCAATATTTGTACCAATAATTTTTTCCAATACATCATTTTTAAATAATGGTGCTCCTGTCCCTTGTATCGTGCGTATCTCTCCATTTAGTCGAATAATACGAAATACCACATTACAATTTATTTTTAAGTGTATTGCATTTTCTATCTCATTTTTTACATTTACTAAATCATCAGGATGGAGTAGTTTACTCCAAACTTCATAAGTGATATTTGTTCCTTTTTCTATTCCAAATATTTCATATGATTTATCATTCCAAGTAACATCTCCTGTTGAAGTTTTTAATTCCCATAGTCCTATATTTGCAGATGTTGTAGCGATTTTCAGCATTTTTTCACTCTCTATTAAAGCTTCTTTTCTTAAAACTTCTTCTGTTATATCTTGCATTGTTCCATACATTTTGAGTGGTTCATTTTTTTCATTATAAAGAACAGTACCTATTTCTCGAAGATATAATATCCCTTTATTTGGATGATGTATTCTATGTTCTACATCATATTTAGTATGAGTATCTATCGCACATTCTATACTATCTTGAATATAAGAAAGATCATCTTTATGTATTTTACTTAAAAATAAATCATAGCTAATATCTCTATCTTCACTTATTCCAAATATTGTATACGTTCCTGTCGACCACCAAACTTTTTCTTCTACAATATTCCATTCCCAACTCCCTAAAGATCCTATATGTTGAGCATCTTGTAATTTTGTTGTTAAGATCTCTAAATCTTTATTATTTTTGACTTCACTTGTTATATCACGTGTTGTACCTATTGTACGTATTACATTATTTTCATTATCACGAGCTATAGCAGTTGTATAATTTTCTATCCAGATCCAATGACCCTTTTTATGTTTTACTCGTATTCGTATACGAGAATCATTAGTCTCCCCTTGATGATAAGAATCTGTTAACTCATTAAGTTTATTCAGATCTTCTGGATGTACTCTTTCATTTATCCAATCAGGCATATTTGATTTATCATGGGGAAGTTCCCCTATTTTATATCCAAATATACAAGCCCAACTTTCACTCCAATAATCATCTTTGTGAAGAGGGATGTGATAATCATATATCCCCATATTTACACCATTTAAGGCAGTATGAAGTCTATTATTACTTATCTCATAATCAGCAGTTATTACGGATAACTGCTGTGCATGTTCCTCTTTATCATCATACATGGTACGAAGTTCTGTATAGGCAGTTTGTAGCTCTTCATTGGTTGATTGTAGCTCTTCATTGGTTGTTTCGAGTTCTTCATTGGTTGACTGTAACTCTTCATTTGAGCTTTGGAGCTCTTCATTGAGACTTTGCATCTCTTCATTACTCGTTTCTAGCTCCTCAATTACTGTTTGTAAATGCTCTTTTGTTCTGAGTAATTCAAACTCTAATTCTTTTATTTTAGCATTCTCATTAGTAGAGTCATCCAATTCAAAACTTTTAAAGTTTGCACTATTTTCCTCTTGAAAACATATCAAAAACAACGAACTATTCGCATTGTGTGCCATAGGCATAACAGTTAGTCGTACATATCGTATCACTTCATCGACGAGTACCACTTTTTGAAATGTCGACTTTATAACTGCTTTTTCTTTTATACTACTGTGAATTGTAGAGCGTAACTCTATACTCAAAGAGGAGATAACATTTCTAAATATATTTTGTGTTTGTTCACCATCTGGTCGTAAAAGATAAGGGTTTTGACCTTTTACAAAAACGATATCCATATTGTCATTGATCACTATACACATAGGGATAATATATTTATTGACATGCTCAATCATACTATCAAGTATAGTTGCTTTTTTTGTATGTTCTACAATAGTTGAAGCATTGAGCATATCATTTTTTTCAAAAGATTTTGGAGTATGAGGAGGTTCTTTTCTCCCCAAATTATTTGCCTTAAAAAGTTTCCATTTTTTATCAATTGTTTTAAAATAATTTTGAAAATGTCCTACAGATTCGCTTTTACCCAAAAATAATAAAGCATCATTGTTTAATGCATAATGAAACATAGGAAAAATCTTTTTTTGTAACTCTTGAGAAAAATAGATCAAGAGGTTTCGACAGACAACTAAATCTAGCTTTAAAAAAGCAGGATCTTTTAAAATATTATGTCTTGAAAATATTACCATCGCTCGAATAGGTTTGATCACTTCATAATAATCTGATTTTGTCAAAAAATATTTGTTGCGTAATTTTTTATCAATCTCCACTAAAGCACTCTCAGGATATCTCCCTTTTCGAGCAAAGTACAAAGCTTCTTCATCTATATCTGTAGCAAATATTTGTACTTTATATTGCCCAATATCACTTCCTAAAATACTACTTAATGTGATCGCTAAACTATATGCCTCTTCCCCCGTGGAACATCCAGGTGCCCAAATACGGATCACTTTTTCCTCTTTTGCTTCGATATATTTACGTAACTCTTGCTCTAATATTTCAAACGAAACTCCATCTCTAAAAAAAGAGGTAACTCCGATCAAAATATCCTTAAAAAGTGCATCAATTTCATCATTACTCTGTATCAAAGTATTGTGATAATCTGTTAAATTTGTGATTTTTCGTGCTGCCATACGTCTCTCTATTCTTCTTTGGATAGTACTTGGCTTGTAGCAGTTAAAATCAACACCTTTTACATCTTTGAGTTTATTTAAAATATTTGTATAAAGATTTGTAAATTGTTCAGGTTGCTCATGAATGATTTTTTTTCCACCCGTATAATTGAGTAACTCCATCAGTTCTGAGCCCATCTCTTCTGCATGTAAAATCAAATCTATATTACCTGTGTTGATAGCACTATTTGGCATACCATCATATTTTGCAGTAGCTGGATTTTGAACAATCACAAATCCCCCCTCAGCTTTGATAGCACGAACACCTCGAGAACCATCACTACCTGTACCTGAAAGAATAATACCGATACTTTGTATCCCTTTCTCTTGGGCAATTGATTCAAAAAGTATATCCACAGAGGGTTTGGGTCCATGGAGTCCTGTTTTTGGTTCTCTTAAAACTATTAGATTGTTTTGTACTGTAATATTTTTATTTGGAGGACAAATATAAATGGTATCTGGCTTTATCACCAAACCATTTTGTGCTTCCAAAACCTCATGATCTGTATCTTTTGCAATAAGACTTACCATAAGACTTTTATATGTTGGAGATAGATGTTGGGCTACTAAGTATGCCATCGAAGTATTCTCAGGTAAATTTTTTACAAATACTTGAAGTGCCTCAAGTCCTCCTGCACTTGCTCCTATTCCTACTATGACCATCTCATTTTCTTTTCTTTTCATGTATGTATCCGAACTTTATATAATTTAATTTTATATTTTAGCTAAAAATATAAATTATAACCTTATGGATAATTTTTTTATAATTTTTTCTATAATTACCGTAAATTTTCTAATGAAAATGTTGTTTAAATTATATTTTGTGTAAAATTTGGTAAAATATTATATAAGGATTTCTAATGAAAAAATATTTAATAACATATCTTATAATTATATCTCTCGTGATAGTTGCTGGATATATTATTTTTAAAGTGGAATACAATCTCCAAGAAAAAGAATTAACACAAGAATCTATTATTTTATTAAATGAGCAAAGTGATATAATAAGTGATAATTTATACAAAATAGCATCTGATATATCCTATCTAAGTCGTACCAAAGATATAACTTCTGCTACTAAAGTACAAAAGCATGATCTTTTAGAATATATCAAGCATAATAGCATATATGACCAACTACGTATAATAAACTTAGCTGGAAATGAAATTTTTAGAATCAATCAAATTAATAATCAGGCACAAATAGTTGCCAAAAAAGATCTTCAATCAAAGAAAAATCGATACTATATAGACAAAGCATTAGAACTCAAATATGGAGAATTTTACATTTCACCATTAGATTTAAATATAGAAAATGGCAAAGTAGAACTACCCAAAAAACCAACTATTCGTATAGCAACTGTAATTTTTGATGCAAAAGGGATAAAAAAAGGGATTATCGTTCTCAATGTATTATACAAAAAACTTTTGGATGATTTACAGGCTTCTATAGAAAAAAAACAGGCTCAGTTATTACTCACCAATGCAAAAGGAAATTGGCTCATTGCGGCAAACAAAAAAGATTCTTGGGGTTTTATGTTTGAAGACAAAGCAAATCAACTCAAAAATTTCAATACTCATTTATGGGAAAATATACAAAAAAATTCTGATGGGATAGTAAGTGATTCAAAATCTTTATATTATTATAAAACTATCAATCCACTTGAGATAATATTCCAAAAAAATCATATAAACAATATTTCAGATACATTTAAAAATGGATTAAAAAGTGAGCATTTACGATTACACTTTATCATTGCTACTCCAAAAGAAGTTATTTTTAATAGAACATTCAACAATGTCAAAAAAGGGATACCTTATTCAGTTATAGCTATTTTTATTTTACTAATTTTAGTAACCTACCTTATTAGACTAGTTGATACACTATTATTACAAACTGAAAAATTAACCTTGAGTGCAAGCTGTTTTATAAACTCTGATGATGGTATGGTGATCACTGATGCTCAAACAAAAATATTACAAGTAAATCCTAGATACAAAGAGATAACTGGCTATGAAGAGAGTGAGTTGTTAGGTAGTTTTACAAATAAACTCTCTTCAGGATTAACAACAAAAGAAAAGTATATGGAGATTTGGAAAAGTATTAATGATTTTGGTAAATGGCAAGGGGAAGTAAGAGATAGAAAAAAAGATGGTTCTGTATATATTCAATGGTTACGTATAGTAGCTATCAAAAGTACTCAGGGAGATATTAAGAACTATTTAGGGGTCACAACTGATATAACCCACAAAAGAGATAGTGATCAAAAGATTTATACTCTTGCGTATAAAGATCCAATTACAGGTCTTGCAAACCGTAAATTATTCAAAGATGAACTATCGCATAGCTTAATATTAGCAAAACTCCATAAACGCTCTGTTGCAGTTATCTCTCTTGATATAGATAATTTTAAACTTATTAATGACACAGCAGGACATCGTATTGGAGATCTATTTTTAAATAAATTAGCATTACATTTACAATCTTGTATAGGAGAAGATGATACTTTATCACGATTTGGTGGTGATGAATTTTTTATATTGATGGATTTTGCTGATGAACAAAAAGTATGTGCATTGGGACAAAAGATTCTTGAAAGCTTTCGATCTTCTATTGCTATTGATGAACATGAATATTTCACCTCTTGTAGTATGGGAATTGCACTCTATCCAAATGATGCAGTAAGCGTAGATGAACTACTCCAACATGCAGATACAGCTATGTATCGAGCCAAAGAAGAAGGAAAACACAGATATAAATTTTTTGCTACAGAGATGAATAGAGAATCACATAGAAGATTAAGTATTGAAAAAAATCTTAAAACTGCTATTGAAAAAGATGAATTTATCCTATTTTTTCAACCACAAATATCTTTGGAAACAAAAACAATAAACGGTGCAGAATCACTCATCCGATGGAAAAATCTAGAACTAGGATATGTAAGTCCCGCTGAATTTATCCCTATCGCAGAATCTTCAGATACTATTATTCCTCTTACTATGTGGGTGATTAAACAATCGTGTGAAATGTTAAAAATAGTCCAAAAGAAACACAAAGATCTTACTATTGCTGTTAATATCTCTAGTAAACATATTGTACAAGAAAATTTTTCTGAAGAGATATTTGAATGTGTACAGAGTCAAGGAATTTGTCCTACTCAATTAGAGCTTGAGATTACAGAGGGATCACTTATCGATGATATTGAAGATACAGTCATAAAACTGAATAAATTAAAATCTTATGGATTTCGAATAGCCATAGATGATTTTGGTACAGGATACTCATCATTGAGTTATTTGAAAAAGTTTGGGTTCAATAAGCTTAAGATTGATCAAGCTTTTATACGAGATTTACCTCATGATGCAGAAGATACAGGTATCACAAAATCTATCATCGCTATTAGTAAAGTTTTAAATATGAAAGTGATAGCTGAGGGTGCTGAAACACTTGAAAACATCCAATTTTTAGAACAAAATTCGTGTGATTTGATACAAGGATATTATTTTTCAAAACCATTACCAAAAAAAGAATTTTTAGAGTATTGTGATGATTTTCAATATTCTTGATATCCTTACTTGAAATTCCATACAATAACTGTTTTAAGTATTTTATTGTATATTAAGTGTATTAATTTTAGTAATAAGAAAAAAAGGAATCTAAACAATGAAGAGAATCGTTATAAAAGTGGGTAGTTCTGTTTTGACTGAAACAACTGATATTGCAAAAGAAAGAATGTTGAATCTTGTTTCCCTTATCACAGAAGCTAGAAAAAAATATGAAGTCATTTTGGTTTCATCAGGGGCAGTAGCTGCTGGATACACAGCTGTTCAACTCAACCGTAATGTACCTACGAGTAAAAAAGTTTTGGCATCTATTGGTCAGCCGATACTGATGAGTAGCTATAAACACAAATTTGATATTTTTGATGTTACTATATCGCAAATACTTTTAACCGAGGATGATTTTGATAGCCGTGTCCATACACAAATTTTCCAAGACATCATGGAAAGAACACTCAAAAATGATATTTTACCAATAATAAATGAAAATGACATCTCAACTACACCCGATCAACTATTTGGAGACAATGACCAATTATCAGCCCATGTAACACATTATACTGGTGCTGATTTGCTTATTATTTTAAGTGATATAGATGGGTATTATGATAAAAATCCACACCAACATAAAGATGCAAAAATTCGTAAATTTGTAAATAATATTACAGAAGAAGAATTAACACAAGTAGTTACTCCCAATTCAGAATTTGCAACAGGTGGCATAGTTACAAAACTCAAAGCAGCACAATATATTATGGAAAATAACAACCAAATGTTTTTATGTAGTGGGTATGATCTTACTACAGCTAGAGAGTTTATAATTGATGGTGTTCATAATAAAGGGACTTTATTTACATCAAAAAAAGAACCAACTCAAACAAAAAAGGAACAATAAAATGACAAAATTAGAAAATATCTCAATGATAAAAGAAGCAAATGTATACTTTGAGGGTAAAGTAGTAAGTAGAACAATATTTTTAAGTGATGGGACAAAACAAACTTTAGGTGTTATGCAAGCAGGTGAATATACATTTGATACACAAGAAGCGGAGATTATGGAGATGATGAGTGGGGAGTTAGAGATACGACTTCCAGGGGAAACAGAATTTAAAACATTGAACACACCTGAAAGTTTTAATGTACCTGCAAACTCAAAATTTGATCTCAAAATTAAAACTGTTACAGATTATTGTTGTAGTTATATCAAGGCATAATCTATGGAAGATTTTTTACAAAAGGCAAAAGAATCCTCTAGTATATTATCTACTTTAAGTGGTGTGGTAAAAAACAAGATTTTACTTGATATGGCAGATGCTCTTCAATCAAATAGTACTCTTATAGAAGAGGAAAACAAACTCGATATGAGTAGTGGAGAACAAAATAACTTAAGTGCTGCTCTTATGGATAGACTCTTTTTGGATACTAATCGTATCAGTGCCATGGCTACTGCTATACGAGAGATTGCAGCCCTAAAAGAGCCAACAGGACGTATACTTGAGGGGTGGAAAACACAAACAAATTTAAGTATACAAAAAGTGACTGTCCCTATTGGAGTGATTGGTATCATCTATGAAAGTCGTCCAAATGTCACAAGTGATACAGCTGCTTTATGTTTTAAGAGTGGAAATGTATGTATTTTAAAAGGGGGGAAAGAAGCACAATATAGCAATGCTATCATCGCTGAAGTTTTACAACAAGTCCTTGCCAAAAATAATCTTCCAAAAAATCTTATCTCTTTGATACCAGATAATACAAGAGAAGGTGTTGCAAAACTTATCAAACAAGATCAATATCTTGACTTGATTATTCCTCGAGGTGGCGCTGCACTTATTAAATATATCAGTACCAACTCTTCTGTACCTGTGATCAAACATGACAAAGGACTGTGTCATACATATATTCACGAAGGTGCTGATTTTAAAAAAGCTATAGATGTACCACTCAATGCAAAATGTAGAAGAGCTGGTATCTGTGGAGCGATGGAGACTTTACTTATAGATGAAGCAGTAGCTAGTGAGCTTTTACCAAAACTACAAGCTGAGTTCGATGAGCACAAAACTTTACTCAAAGGGTGTGCAAAAACACAAAAAATCATTGATGTTGAGTTTGCAAACGAAGAGGATTTTGATACAGAATATTTAGACAATATTTTAAGTATAAAAGTTGTAAAAGATATAGATGAAGCGATCACTCATATCAGAAAATATAGCTCAAGTCACTCAGATGCTATCATCACAGAAAACTACACTATTGCGGAACAATTTCTTAATAGTATAGATTCTGCTTGTGTGTATCTCAATACCAGTACCCAATTTACAGATGGTGGAGAGTTTGGTTTTGGAGCGGAAGTGGGAATAAGTACCAACAAACTCCATGCACGTGGACCTATGGGCGTTGAGGGTCTGACTACTTATAAATTCAAAATTTATAGTGATGGTCAAACTCGAGCGTAATTCATACACTCTTTAACAAATAGATATCTCAAATCACTTCAGTGTTTTGACATATCTATCGACTTTATATCCTATCCCTTTATAGTTTTGTATAAAATCCTCTTTGAGTACTTTTCGTAAACGACTAAGTTCTGTTCGTATTGTCGCATCACTCACAAGATCTGAACCCCAAGCGTATTCTCTAAAAACATCAAAATTGATAATAGTCCCTAAATTTCGACATAAACACTCTATGATATGAAACTGCTTTTTAGTCAAAGGCTGTATCACATTTTTGAATAAAAGTTTATTTTCTTTTTTAATATAACTATAGTTTGGACTGAGTAAAATATGTTCTCTTTTAATATTTTCTATCTCATGAGAGAGTTTTTGGAGTCTATAACCCAACTCTTTTATATGAAAAGGCTTTTTGATATACTCACTCCCACCCAAATCAAATGCTTTTGAAATAGTCACTATATCTGTAAGTGAACTTATAAATATAACAGGTGTTGTAAAATTTGTTTTTTTTAAATTTTCATACAGTTCCAAACCATCATGCGTTTTTTCATCAATACTCAAAATAAGTAAATCATACACTGTATCTTCCAAATAATGTGTCGCATCTTGAATATAATGACAAGAAAAACAGATGTGTCCCAATGTAGTCAAATAATTTTTTATAGAGTTTTGCAATATTTGATCTTGTTCTAATAATAGTATTTTCATTTAACCTCACTTATATTTTCATTTAGTATACCATTTTATTATTGATTTATTATATATCTTTAGAAGAATGTTATACTATTATTATATATTTTTGATAAAGATAATAAATAATTATTGATTTATAAAAAGTAACTATAAATTATTATCATTATACTTTTTTATAATATATGAAGTAACTCTTCTAAACTATTTATCCGATATTGTGCCTTAGAAAAGTCCTGTGATGCAGTAAACTCATTGTGAACTATCACACAGTCTATCTCTGCTCTATTTGCAGATATAAGTCCACGCTGCGAATCTTCTACGATTATTGTTTGTTCTTTTGTAGCATCAAAAAGTTCCATCCCTTTTAGATAGGGATCAGGATATGGTTTGGCTCTAGGATAATCTTCTACACATAAAACAAAATCCATAAAGTCTACTATACCTCTGTCTTTGTGTATAATTTCAAAGTCTACTCTTCGTGAAGTTGTAACGATTCCCATTTTATATTTTTTTTGTAATTCAGATAAAATATCATGAATATTCTCTATAGCAAGATTTTCTGTTCTTAAATATTCTTGATAATACAAATCACGCCTATTTCGAGCGATCAATTTCTCTTCATCACTTGCCCCAATTGCAGCTACCCATACACCATTTCCTACTGTCATAATATTCATATATTCATCAAACTGTAAAGTAACATCAAAAAACTCTTTTAACGCTCGTTTACTCGCTTCATAATACCAAATTTCGGTTTCTACTAACACACCATCATTATCAAATAATATAAATTCTTTCACTACTTACCTCCATCTCTTACTCTTAAAATACCGTTTATAGTAACAAATTAACGATTAAACTCTATTTTCATAGAGTATAGTAATAATTCTTGTTATAATATATAAAATAACACATATAAAAAATAAGGAAAATTATGTCCAAAACTTTTGAATTTCAAGAACAATTACAAACCTTACCTTTATCAAATTTAGATGATGCAGCAAAGAATTTTTTAAACTGGGTAGAGCCTCTACTTACAAAAAAACAATTTGATACAACAAAAAACAACTTACAGAATTTTATAAATAAAGATGGTCTTATTTTAGAAAAAAGACTAGCTCAATGGTCAAAAGAAAATAATGGTAACTGGCTTGCTCCACTTTGGAAAAATATGTATCTTGATATAAGAGAACCTGTTGTGATTGATGTGAATTATTTTGTGAAGTTAAGAACAAAACATCTTAAAATACAATATAAAAGTAACGACATTGCTGGAGTTCTTATCCATAAACTTATGGAGATATATGAAAAAATCTCTGATGAAAGTTTTGAACCTGACAAAATAAAAGATACTCCTTTTTGTATGGCTGGGTACAAAGAGATGTTTAAAGCGACAAAAATTCCAAAACTCAATCGTGATGAATATATTGTAAAACCTAAAACTACTCAAACACATATTGTAGTGCTATACAAAAATCATATGTTTAAAGTAGATTTAACTACGAAAGATGGTGAGAAATATTCTTCTAAAATGATTACAAATACCTTAAATACTCTATTATCTTCAGATATAGAAGCAAATGATACAAGTATTGGGATTCTTACAACAGCACCAAGAAACACAGCTGCTGGTGTTTTAGAAAATATTCTTACTATTGATACAAATAGTAAAAACTTTGAAGTTCTCAAAGAAGCACTTTTTATAGTGTGTATGGATGAAGACTCACAAAGTTTTTATGACTTTGGAAAAAGTTTAATAGCTTCAAATGAAAACAATAGATATTTTGATAAAAATGCACAGCTAATATTTACTCAAAATGGTGACTTTGGATTTAATCTTGAGCATACAGGAGCAGATGCTGGTACTTGGATAAATCTTATCAATAAAGCCTATGAAGAACTTGATACTATAGATCAATATCTTGAAAATGAATCAACTGAAACTATTCAATATGAGCAATTAGATTGGGAATTATCAGATTCAATAAAAACACACTTAAATGAGTTAAGAAAAGAACATATTAAAAAAACAGAAGATATACATTTTGAGATTAAACACCATACAGATTTTGGTGCAAAGAAGATAAAAAGTTTACGGTACAGCCCTGATGCATTTTTACAGTTAGCATTACAATTAGCTCAATATCGTACATTTGGAAAGCTCAAAAGTACTTATGAAGCGGTTGCTAATAGATCGTATTTAAACGGTAGAACAGAATGTACAAGACCAATTTCTATGGAACTTTTAGATTTTGTACAATCGTTTGATACAAAAAAGTTATCAGATGAGATACTCAGAGAGAAAATGACAGTAGCTTGTAAAAAACAAAGTAGTAGAATCAAAGATTGTCTTGGTTCAAATGGAGTAGAGAGATACTTTTTTGCTTTAAAAAATATGTATACACAATTTGGCGATGAGTTAGATATAGTAGAATTACCAGAGTTTTTTAATGATGAAGGATACAATCAGCTCATCTATAGTTATATATCGACAAATCGTGCTAATGAATCTGCAAGTAAAGCTGAATAAGAGCCTTGATTGTGGTCGATATTATCTCTTAAATGAAATGTATCAAGATGATACTCTATCGTTTTAGCTACTTCCCATCCCACACTAGCACCTGTAAGATCTGCTTTGCCATTGCCACTACTATCAAAAAGTTTTGCAATTTTAGGATCATCTAAATCACTGATATATTTGATATTGTATTTATCCGCTGTTTTTTTATCGATAACATACCCCGATGCACAGTTTTTAATATATGGTGAAAAAATAGCAAGTTTATCTTTGCCACCTACCCCTTTGATCATATTTGTTTGTACAGGATCCCAATGTGCTGCCATAAAATATATATCATCATTTTTTGCATTATCAGCAATAGTTTGGAAAGCAATTGTATAATCTACATCATTTGTAAACTCTACCGTGTGTCCCATTTTTTTCAAAACTTCAGTGACTATTTGTAATTGAAATGACTCCTCAGCGATTGCTGTTTTTACAGCTGTAACTTTAGCACCAAATAAACTTGTAGCAACTATTAATGATGCAAGACCACTTATTATTAATTTTTTATGAAACATTCTTTTTCCTTAAATTTGTGATACAACCAATAGGTCCTTTTTCATACCATTTTCTTTTGTCGTGTTTATCCACTTTTCCCATCTCCTGCGTTAGTCTATCTAAGATAATAGCAAGCAAGACGATACCAAGTCCACCAACAGCTGCTAGTCCGACATCGAGTCTCCCTATACCACTAAGTACCATTTGTCCTAGTCCACCAACAGCGATCATAGAAGCCACTACTACCATAGATAAAGAGAGCATCAACGTTTGATTTATTCCTGCCATAATTGTTGGCATCGCTACGGGTATTTGCACTTTCCATAACATTTGAGAAGAACTTGCCCCAAATGATCGTGATGCTTCTATCAAATCTTCAGGCACTTGTCGTATACCTAAATTTGTAAGCCTTATAAGTGGAGGTAATGCAAAAATAATAGTCACAATAACCCCAGGAACATTTCCTATACCAAATAACATAACTATAGGTATAAGATAAACAAATGCTGGTGTTGTTTGTATCCCATCTAAAATAGGACGTAAAACTTTATCTACGGTATCACTTTTTGCAGACCAAATACCAAGGGGTAGACCAATGATAACAGAAAATAATACAGCTGTTATCACCAAAGAAAGAGTAATCATAGATTCTTCCCAAGCGCCAATAAATCCCATGATAAAAAATGAAATCAAAGTTCCAAAAGCTAGTTTTTTATTTGCAACTTGCAATGCTTACAATACAAAAAATAAGATCACTACATAAGGATTGAGATAGAGTAAAAAGCTTTCGATTGCTTTGAGTACTATATCTATAGGTGCTTTTGCAGTTAAAAATACTTCTCGAAAGTTTTGTACTAACCAATCAATTCCATTTGTAGTCCACTCATCAAAAGGGATAAGTACATTTTCAAAAGGATTCAATATATCAAATTTTTGTATATCTTCTACAGATGCAGATACTGCTTCACTTGTCCAATCTACAGAAGACTCTTTGTCTGCTTGTGCAGTTGAGGCATTTCCCCACGGATCACTAGCCATTGTCTACTCCTTCGTCAAAGACTTTTAACAATCTACTTTTAGAGATAGTTCCTTTCTATTTACCCTCGCTATTAACAACTACAGTAGGATATGAATGCTTTGCAATATCAGAAATAAAGTCATTGATCTGAAGATCTTCGGAAATTGGATTTTCTTCTATAATGGCATCATGCAGAGTACCATCTGCATCTTTTGCTTTTTTCAAAGATTGAACTGTGAGTATCCCGAGATACTTACCACTCTTTTCTATAAAATATGCATAATCTTCATCAAAATCACCTATATATTGTAGTGCGGATTTGATACCTGATCCCTCTTTTTTTATGATTGTTGAGTGTACTTTTGTGACAATATGTGATGCAGTCAAAATAGAAGTAATATCAACTCCCTTAAAAAATGAGCGTACATAATCATTGGCTGGTTCATTTATAATCTCTTCAGGTGTTCCTACTTGACACACTTCACCATTTTACATAATGGCGATTCTATCACCGATTCGTATCGCTTCATCAAGATCATGAGAGATAAATACTATCGTTCTTTTTTCTTTTTCTTGAAGCTGTACTAGTTCATCTTGCATCTCTGTACGAATAAGCGGATCAAGTGCTGAAAAAGCTTCATCCATCAGCATAATATCTGGATCATTTGCCAAAGCACGAGCCAATCCAACACGCTGTTGCATCCCACCACTTAATTCATCTGGATAAGATAATGGATGTTGAGCTAGTCCTACTTGCTCGAGTGCTTTTCTAGCAGCTTTGTATCTTTGCTCTTTTGAGATACCACTCAACTCTAAACCAAATGATACATTATCGATGATATTCATATGTGGCATCAATGCACATGATTGGAATACCATGGAGATTTTTTTTCTTCTTATATCGATCAGTTCTTTATCACTTAAGTTAGTTATATCACTATCGTCCAAAAGAATCTGACCAGAGCTAGGTTCGATAAGTCTGTTTAAAAGTCGTACAAGTGTAGACTTACCAGAGCCAGACAATCCCATAATGACAAAGATCTCACCCTCAAAAATCTCAAAGTTTGCATCTTGTACACCTATAGTCATACCAGTTTTCTTAAATATTTCATCTTTATTGAGTCCTGATTCTAAAAGAGCGAGTGCTTTTTTAGGTTTGTCGCCAAAAACTTTATAAAGATTCTTTATTACTATTTTTTTATTTTTTTTATTTCGATAGCTTATCCAATTATTTAAAAATTATACATTTTTATATGTATTTTAATAACTATTAAAGTAACATAAATGATATAAAATATAGATAAACTAATATTAATTTTTAAACCAGCTAAAAAATAGAATATTGTGTTTTGTTTGTAAATAACTCCAAAGCTTTTGTCCCCACCAAAGAGTTGCCCCAGCTATTCAACCGTGGGGAAAAGACACAAATACTCATCACATTGGGTACAACAGCTACGATACCACCACCTACTCCACTTTTGCCAGGAAGTCCTACATGAAATGCAAACTCACCCGAAGCATCATAATGTCCACAAGTAAGCATAATTGCATTGACTCTTTTAGCTTGACTTTGGGTGATAAATCTTTTTTTTGTGATAGGATCTACACCATGATTGGCTAAAAATAGCATCGCACGAGAGAGTTCAACACTACTCATCTCTATAGAACATTGCTTAAAATATGTTTCTATCACCTCATCTACTTTATTTTCAAAGTTCCCAAAACTTTTCATCAAATTTGCTAAAGCGATATTTCTATACCCAAATTCACACTCAGATCTCCATACCTCTTTATTGTAAGAAATAGTTTTATTATCGGAAATATCTTGGATAAACTGCAAAATATTTTGAAAAGTATCTGTTTCATTTTTATATTTACTATACAAAGCATCAGCTACTACAATCGCACCAGCATTTATAAATGGATTACGAGGGATTCCATTTTCATACTCTAACTGTACAAGCGAATTAAATGGATTGCCTGAGGGTTCTTTTCCTACTCTTTCATAAATATCTTTGCCATACAGATCCAAAGATTTTGTAAACGAAAAAACTTTTGAAATACTTTGTATAGAAAATCTTGTATCATCACATCCTACGCTATAAGTAGTTCCATCAAAAAGTGTGATAGTCATAGCGAATTGATTTGGATCTACTTTTGCTAAAGCTGGTATATAGTCAGCCACTGCTCCTTGGATCAAAAGAGGCTGTATCTCTTGCTGTATTTCATTTAAAATATTTTGATAATTCAATTACTTTCCTTGTACTTCTTCACAAACCAACATCTCCCACCCATAAAAAATAAGGACAACTTTTTTTAAGACAATCCCCTCATTTGTATACTTTGTCACAAGAGAATCATTTTGATAACTATTGAGTTGCTCAGTAGCTTCTAGTTTGAGTTTTTCAATAGTGTGTTTATCTGCTTTATCTGATCGTTTGATATATTTAAACTCTAAAAGTCCTATATATTTTACATAGGGATTAAATGGTTTGATAAGTATATCTACGAAGCCTTTATTGAGTTCTAGTTCACTTTTTACTATATAATATGGGCTGAGTGATAAATAGGATATATACATAGATTTTATATTTTGCTCTTTATAGATATAGTCTCGTATCCCTGTATTTTCTTTTATCATCAAACTTAAGTATTTAAATACTTCCAAACTTCCCTCCAATGCAAAATCTTTGAGCAGTTTTTCTAAAGTATCCGTATTAAGTTTAAATACTTTTTCTAATTGTAATGTATCACTTAAAAAGTCTATATCGATTCTTTTTACGGTTTCATTTGGGATATGTAAATTTAAGTCTAACTCTCTATTTTTAATAGTAACAAGCCCTAGATAAAACATCAAAGATTTGAAGTTATTTGTTTTTTCAAGACTCAGTGCTGAAAAATCTTGTACAAGATTTGAGACAGATACAGTGTCTCCTGCGATAAGTGATTGAAGTGTTTCAAAGTTTCCATTGAGTTTTTTATTGGTATAGACTATCTCTCGTAATTTTGAATAATCACTTCGTACATTGATATCTATCATCTCTCTTGGCAGTTGGTTATTTATTTGATATTTGTTGATACAGTATAAAATCATATCAGTATTAAATACTTTTTGTTCATTATCTTCACTAAAATTATAGTTATTATACCACTCTTTGAGTATCTCTTTATCTATATCTAATTTATAATAGTTGAGTAATTGAGACAACTCATCTTCATTAAATCCTACCATATCATTTAACTTTGGATGAAGTGAGATATTGCTCCCTATATTAAATCCACTAGTCACATCAAACATGGTCATAGGAGTTACTCCTGTGATAAATATCCTTTTTAGAGGGGAGTTTTCCATATCTGTAGCTGTTTTAAGTATGGTAAAAAACTGTTTAAAGGAGGCTGTTTTTTCACTTACGAGTCCTAGATATTCTGTTCTTTCTCTTAAGAGAAGTTTATTGGCGAAGTTGTCATATTCATCTATGAGTATCATAATTTTTAAAGAATTTTCCTCTGCATAGGAAAATATATTGTTAAAAAGTATTATTGGATTACTATCTTTTTCAACATCTAATGTATACTTTTTAATAAATGAGTTCAACTTTAAAAGAAGATATTTTCTAAAACTCTCCTCCACATCATTGACATCAATACCACTAAAATTAAATCGCATAATCAAGTATCTATTTACCTCTTTGGTAGGATTGTTCCCTATATAACTATCCCCATAAAGAGTTTCAAATTTATCTTTATAGTATACATCATAATAATAATGCAACATAGAGATAAATAAAGATTTCCCAAATCTTCGAGGTCGTAAAAAGATTAGATATCTTTCATTTAAATCTTCTAGTTTCTCTATAAAGGGCGTCTTATCTATATAATAATAATTGTTTTCTTTTATATCTTTATAGTCTGCTATCCCATAAGGTATTTTTTTGAGTTTAGGTATCATCGTTTTGCCTTTTGGTTATTTGTAGGTTGATTATATCAATTGTATACTTATAGTGTTACTTCACAAGCCTATTGCAACAACTCCAACAAATCTTCCCCCGAAAATTTCGTATCTTCTTGCTGTTTATTTTCATCAAAAAGTCCCTCTTGAAGTATTTTCTTTTTCTCTTGTAACTCTAATATCTTTTGCTCAATAGTATTTTCTACGATAAGTTTATAGACAAATACCGCTTTTTTTTGTCCTATTCTATACGCTCTATCTGTAGCTTGATTTTCAACTGCTGGATTCCACCAAGGGTCATAGTGTATCACTGTATCTGCTTGTGTAAGATTAAGTCCAACTCCACCTGCTTTAAGTGATATAAGAAATATGTCGGCATTGCCACTTGTAAACTTTTCTATAGCTTGCTCTCGATTTATAGTTGAGCCTGTGAGTTTTGAGTAAGATATTTTCTTTTCGATGATTTTATCTTCTATGATTTTGAGCATAGAGGTAAACTGAGAAAATACAAGTATCTTTCGACCCTCTTTTAAAAGCTCATCGATTAAATCCAAAAAGAGTTCTAATTTTGCAGATTCTTGTACTTTAAGAGCTTCATCTAGTTTCACTAAAGAGGGGTCACAACACACTTGCCGTAATTTTAAAAGAGCATCAAGTATAGTGATATGAGAAGAACCTAATCCTTTTTCACTTATAGCCTCTCGAACCTTTTTCTCCATTGTCACTCGTATAGATTCATAGAGTTTTGACTGTTTTGCTTCAAACTGTGTATATTTTATGATTTCTGATTTTGCTGGTAATTCGTGAACCACTATCTCTTTTGTTCTTCGTATCATAAAAGGTTTTATGCGTTTGTTGAGTAATTTTTGTTTTTCAAAATCATTTTCTTTTTCGATTGGAGTTTGATAGTATTTTTTAAAAAAAGAGAGTGTATCCAAAAAGTTCGGCATCAAAAAGTCAAAAATACTCCAAAGCTCCCCTAGATGATTTTCAATTGGTGTCCCACTCAAAGCTAGTTTATGTTCACTTTTGAGTTGTTTTATCACTTGTGTCATTTTTGTTTTTGGATTTTTTATCTTTTGGGCTTCATCAAGTATAATATACAAAAAGTTATGTGGCTCAAACTTCACCTTATCTCGAACGACCAAAGCATAAGTGGTGAGTAAAATATCATAGTTTTGTAACCCATCAAATTTTTCTGCTCGATTACTTCCGTGCAAAGATAACACAGATAAATTAGGTGTAAATTTTTTCACCTCATTTTTCCAGTTGGCTATAAGAGAAGTGGGCATCACGATAAGGCAAGGTTTTGTTAATCTTCCATTTTCTTTGAGTGTGGAGAGATGTGTAAGAGTTTGTATCGTTTTTCCTAGCCCCATATCATCTGCCAAAATACCACCAAATTTAAACTCAAATAAAAAGTTAAGCCAGTTGAGTCCATCTTGTTGATAGTCTCTTAAAGTTGCGGTGACACACGATGCTTGTGTCACTTTTTTTATACCCTCAAAGTTTTTGAGTTTTTTTGATATTTGTACAAGTTCATTTTCTTCTAAATATGAATTTTGAGTAAAATCCCCTAAAAGATGCGATTCATAAGAAGATATGATAATATTTTCATCATTATCTTTTTTGTCATTTAAAGCGATAATAGTGTTTAATATCGGTTTTAAATCACTCGTTTGTAAAGTGACATAAGCATCACCCTCGATTTTGATATTGATACTCTCAGGTAAATTTTCTAAGTTATCAAACTCTTCTATGATACCACTCACAAGAGGAGCGATAGGAAATATTTTGCCATCAAACTCAATATTAAAAGAGAGTTTAAACCACTCATTTATCTCATCTTTTGATATCTCTATCGTAGGTGTCACCTCAACAGTATTGAGTTTTATATCAGATGGTAATACGATATTTTTTTGACCCCTTTTTTCTATCAAAGCAGAGAGTTCCAACACTTTTTCTTTTGGTACAATAGGAGAACTCATCAAGTGTTCAAAAAACTCAGCATTTAGTTTTGTATCTATTTGTTGGATTGTATTCTTCTCTTTATCTATAGCCAATAATGGTTGCGTGAGTATAAGTTGAAAATCATCAAAATTATTTACTGTGAGTGCATAGTTTTTATCTCTTTTTTCCCAAGTAAAATCCAAAGCAATCTCATCTGCGATATACTTCAAAGGCTTACTTTTTTCAGCATAAAAAAATCGTTTTGTTTTGAGAAGTTCTTGAATCACACGATACCCAATAACCCCATCAATTTTTGTCTTTTTATTTCTATATTGATGAAATAGACTACTACAAAAGTCAGTGATATTTTTGTCATCATCAAATTTTATCTTATCATATAAAGTAGAGAAAAGATACTTATCACTATTAAGAAGTGTCCCTTTGTTTATCGTTCCATTTTTAAGAAATTTACTTTGATAAAACTTCAAATCATTTGTATCTGTACGAGTATCTTCACTAAAAATCCGATATATTATAAAAGGTGCAGATTGATAGAGTTCAAACTTTTTAGTTGAAGCAAGTTCAGATAGAGTCTCAAACCACTTCTCATATTTATTTGAGGGATTATTGTTTTTTATATCACTCATATATTGTAAACAAACAGCCACAACATGCTTACAATTATGTCGTACAGGACAAGAACAATGTCCAGATATTTTGACTTTATTATTTTTTACAAATATATCGATATTTTGGTCATACTGTTGCATCCCATTGACAGAAGAATCAATACTAATTACTTCATCACTTTGGATAGTTACCTCATACTCATCTACATCACCATCCTTAAAATAGTGATAACCACGACTATATGCACCAGTGTCTACATTTTGTTTTATATCTTCTTTTGTGAGTTTTATAGTAGTTCCTATTTTATGAGATTATTTTCCTAAAGTACTTTTAAAATCACATTATACCAAACAATTTATCATTATCATCACTTACAATGGTTTTAAAACCCCACCTTTTTTTGTTTCCCATTAAAAATATAGACACTTAACAATACACAAAAACTCATTACAACCATAATACCACTATAGATATGTGCTTTTGTATAGTCCATAACCTCAACAAATTCATAGATAGCAACCGAAGCTACTTTTGTCTCCTCAGGGATACTTCCACCCACCATAAGGACTACTCCAAACTCACCAACAGTGTGAGCAAAAGTGACTATAATAGCAGTCATAAGTGCTGGTTTTATATTTGGTAAAGCAACTTGTATGATAGTTTGAGATTTACTTTTACCTGCTATATAACTAGCTTCTAGCATATTTTTATTGATCGATTCAAATCCACCTTGAAGTGGCTGAACCATAAAAGGTAAACTATAAAAACAGCTCGCCACAACAAGCCCAGTAAAATTAAAAACAAGTTTTATTCCAAATAGATCTTCAAAAAACACCCCAATAGGTGAATTTTGAGAAAGTGCTACGAGGATATAAAACCCCAAAACAGAAGGTGGTAAGACTATAGGAAGTGCTGTAAGACTCTCTATAATTGGTTTTAATTTTGATTTTGATTGAGAGAGATACCATGCAAGAGGAACACTAATAACAAATAAAATCAATGTAGTAAGTATTGCTAATTTAAAAGAGAGTAAAAAAGGCTCAAACTCTAACTGTGAAAATATCTCAATCATCTAACACCTCACCTATAGATATCTCACTTGCTTTTATAAATGCAGTAACTTTATCCCCTATTTTTAGATCCATTTTTTTTGATGAATTGACTGTAATAATGGACTCCAATATCGTATCGAAAAAATCCAATTTGATACTACTCAATAATTCTCCATTTGTACACTCTTTTATAGTCACTGCAAGTTGATTTGAATAACTCACCTCTCCATCAAAATCTTTTGCAATCGCAACATGGCTAGGTTTGGCTACTAGTTTTACTCTCGTTCCGATTTGTATCGTATCTTTTAGATCTAAACTCATCATAGATAAAGTTTGACCAAAAAAATCAAACTTTACTATATGCAAACTCTCACAATTTTGTATTTGTTTTACAGTTGCAATCAGACTACTCATGGGACTAAGTATCCAAATTTTTCCATTATAGCTTTTGCTTTAGCACTTAACATAAAGCTATAAAATGCTGCAACTTCACTCTCTTTCTCCCCATTTTTAAGTATAACTATCCCTTGATTGATTGGGGTATACAATTTTGGGTCTACATCAACCCAATGTATACCTTTTTTGTACTGTGACATTTTAGGACTAAATAAAGATGACTTCGCTATAAAACCTATATCTGTAGCGGTTACAGTATATGAAACTGCTTGTGAAATAGATTCGGCATAGACATATTTTCCAACTACATTTTTGTATACTCCTGCATTTTTCATAGCTTCCACCGTTGCTTTTCCATAAGGAGCTGTTTTTGGATTTGCAAGTGCTATTTTATCTATTTTGGGGGATTTTACGAGTTGTATCCCTTTTGAAAAATCTAGTTTTTTAATACTCAACATCGCCAAACCACCTTGTGCATATATAAGTGGTCGAGTAACCGCCACACCATCTTTATATAAAGCTTGTGGATATTTCATATTTGCCGCCATAAAAAGCTCATAAGGAGCACCATTTTTAATTTGTGCTGTCAATTTACCACTGCTTCCTAAAGTAACATTCACTTTTGTATCTGGATAGAGAGTATGAAACTCTTTTTTTAAATCATCTATCGCATAACTTACATTTGCAGCAACTGCAATACTAATAGAACCAGCATATAAAGACCCTGTAAATAATAAACTTCCTAATAATAATTTTTTAAACATTTTTGATTCCTTTATTTACCTATCATCACATCAGATGATTTTATAATAGCACTTACACTATCACCAACTTTTAAATCCAAATTTCCTGTAGCATTTTTAGTGATAACAGAGGTAATAGTATCTCCATTTCCAATATCTATCAATACTTCACAATTTATTTCACCCATACTTATATCGCTGATTGTACCTTGTAGCTTATTTCTAGCACTTATGTTCAAACTAAAATCTGTAGTCAGAAGAACTGAGTTTGATTTACAAATAGCTACTACTTCATCATCTATTTGTAAATTGAGATTCTCAACAGCACCATTGGTAATGATACTCACCAGTGTATATCCACTTTTAAGTTTTATATACACAGATCCATTGACTTTTCCTTTTTCTATATATTCGACTCTACCTTGTATCTGATTTCTTGCACTTATTTGCATATTTAACCTCTTGATTGTTTTTAGAGTTCCTGTATCTATATCCGTCATTTTTTCTAAAGTTTCCAAAAATCTTTTTTGTTCTTCTTTTAAGATTCTATAGGTTTTGAGTAGATTTTTTCCATAAGGGGTAAGAGATGTACCTCCCCCTCCTGAACCACCTGTTGCTCTTGTTACAATTGGGGTATGAGAAAGATTATTCATACTATCAACAGCATCCCAAGCTGATTTATAACTCATGGGTACTTGTTTTGCTGCCTTACTAATTGATCCTACTTGCTCTATAGCAAAAAGAAGTTCAATCCGTTTTTCAAGTAAAAAAGGTTTGTCTAAAATTTCTAGTGTTAAATTCGATGATATATTCACAATGCCTCCTATAAATTAATGGTTGTATAACCATATATATAACGATGCAAAAACTATACCGTTGTATAACTTAATATATATCCATTTTTAAAATTCATTTTCTATTAATCCAACATCGTCAAAGATATTTTATTTTTTTCTATATCAATATTCTGAATCTTTATGTTTTTTAATTGTTGATTTACACTTAGTACATCCATTAAATGAGATATACGCTTATGTGAATACTGTGAGATATGTAACATCGCATCATTTTTGAGTCCTATATCTATAAATGCTCCAAAATCGGTGATATTTCGTACCACTCCATTGACACTATCACCTACTCGTAACTCATCTATAGATTTAATATCTTCACAAAAAGAGATTTGTTCTAACTCATCTCGTATATCATATCCAGGTTTTTTCAGCTCAACCACTATATCTTTTAAACTCTCATACCCACAATCAAACTTTACAGATAACTCTTTTAATTGAATAGTATCTATATCAGATAAATCACACTTTTCTTTAAGATATTTTGCTACATCATAATTTTCAGGATGAATACCACTATTATCAAGATAACTATCTCCATCTTTGATTCGTAAAAATCCTACACTTTGCTCATAAGCTTTTGCTCCAACACCTTTAACCTTAAGTAGTTGTTTTTTACTTTTAAAACCACCTATTTCACTTCTAAAATCAGTTACATTTTTAGCTAACTTTTCAGATATACCAGAAACATACGATAATAGTTTATACGATGCAGAGTTTAAATCTACCCCTATTTTATTTACAAGTGTAACAGTTGTAGTATTGAGTTTTGTTGTTAAGTTCTTTTGATCTACATCGTGCTGATACTGCCCAATTCCCAATGATTTGGGGTCTATTTTTACCAAAGCAGACATCGGGTCTCTAAGCCTTTGAGCTATAGAGATAGCTCCTCTTATAGTGACATCAAGATTAGGGTACTCCTCTTGTGCAATTTTTGAAGCGGAGTATACAGATGCCCCTATCTCACTTACAACAGCATAATTTAACTTTAGATTATTTTCTTTTTTAAGCTCATGAATAAAACTAGCTGTCTCTTTTGAAGCCGTTCCATTTCCTATAGCAATGGCAGTTATATTATATTTTTTCAATAAACCTAATACTTTTTTAGAAGATTCTTTGATGTTATTTTCACTTAGTAAATATATAACAGTAGAGTCTAAATAGTTTCCATTTTCATCTATGATAGCAAGTTTACACCCAGTTCTAAACCCTGGATCCATTCCTAAAATCACTTGATTTACGAGTGGAGGAGTTATAAGAAGTTCTGATAAATTTTTACCAAAAAGCTCTATAGCATCATCACTCGCTTTTTGTTTGAGTGTACTTAATAGTTCTCTTTTTAAAGAAGGAAGTAACAGTCTTTTCAGTCCATCTACATACGCTTCGATGACAAACTCTTTTGAACTTTGAGCGTGGACGGGTATACGATACTGTTTTATACCATTGATAAGAAACTCTTCATCTGCTACAACTTTTAAAGATATTTGTTTTTCAGATACTGCTCGAAGTATCGCTAAGAGTTGATGAGATTTGAGATATTTTGCTTTTGTTTTCACCTCAGCCAGATTTTTATACACACCATTTGCATCAAATGTTTTCGTTTTTTTAGTCACTAGATTAGCATGATTTTCTAAATTTTTCCGTACTCCCTCTTTTGTCCTAACTTCTTGAGAATATCTCAAAGCAATAATATCTTTAGCCCCTACTATTGCATCATCACAATGTTTTATATTTTGATTCAAAAAGTTTTTTGCTTTTTGCTCTATCTCATTTTTTGTGTGCTTCATAGTAGAGATACTATTTGCTAAATCTGTAAGTCCATTTTTAACAGCATCATCAGCACGAGTATTTTTCGTACCCTTAAAAGGTTCGTAAATATCTTCTAGTATTCTTAATGTTTGGGCTTCATTTATAAGTGTTTGTAACTTAGGAGTCAGATTATCTTTTTCTTTTAATATATTTAAAATATCTTCTTTTCTTTTGTTCAGTTTTAAAGTGTATTCATATACCTCTTGAAACTCTAAAAGTGTTTCATCACTTGCATTACCTGTACTGTCTTTTCTGTATCGTGCTATAAAAGCTATCGTACTTCCATCTTCTAATAACTCTATGATATTTTTTATATATTTTGACTCTAGGTTTATTTTGTTTTTGATTGTTTGTATTATTTGATTATTCATGGTATTTAAGATATCCTTCTAGTAAAAATAAAAAAAGCAAAGCATTACGCTTTGCTTTTTTAAAATAAAAGATTTTGTAGTTAGTTACTAATTTTACAACCACAAAAAGATATTGTATCTACTTTTGATTTAATGCAGTATACGATTTGAATATTATATGTTAATTCTCCATCAAGTTTTGATGTAAGTTTTATTGTTCCATTTTTATTTGCCATTCTTTTTGCAAGATCTTCATCAAGATTTTGGATATAAAATGCGATTCCACTTGTAGATTTATCGAAGATAAATACCTCTTCAAGAGTCAATCCATCTTGGAAAAGAACTTCTCCACTAATCACAGGAGCGACCACTTCTCTTCTCGCAATTCTATTTTCGAATACTACTGAAAACTCATCACTTGCGTGTTTTAAACTTGCACTATTTTTTGCTAAATCTACAATTTCATTTTTAAATTCACTGCTAATAGCACTACTTTTTTCTAATTTACCTAGAGTCATAGAAGCTACTGATGCTTTAAATGCAACATCTTTAGACTGAACCACTACCTCTCTTACTTTTGGTTTAAGAGTATCAGCTACTTCTGAAAGTTGTACAAAAAGTTTATCTATCTCATTACTTGTCGCTTTTTTATCTATATTTTCACTCTCTACATATTGATCAAGCACAAAATCACCACCTGAAAGTTTTTTCATCATCTCAAGAAGTTTGTTCACTCTATTTGAAACAATTGCTTTAAATAAAACCAATAAAGCCCCAATAATAAGAATAATATTTAAAAACCATTGTCCAGCTAAAAGAAGTTTGTTTTCAGCTAAATCTTCATGAAATGTACTTGTATTGATACGAACATGTTCAGCTCCAATAACAGATCCTTCTATCCAAGTAGGATGACACTCTGTACATCTTTGCTCTGCATACAATGCTCTTGATGATAAAAGATACTCTACACCATCTTCTTCAACAAATCGTTTGTCATCTTTGATTTTAAGATTATTTTCAAATTTACTGATAATCTCCGTTTCTATTCCTTTTGCCAAATGTTTTGGATTCATAGGTTTTTTTGAAGATTGATTAAAATATACTTCACCGTTTGAAATAGCAGTAAATTTTGTAAAAACCTCATTTTGAATTATTTGAGGCACCTCATGACTTGTTCTTGAGAAATATTTTTCATTTCTACTATCTAACAATACATCTGCAAAATCTAATACAGAATCTGCCTTTGATTCAAGTTTTTGTTCTAATGCACTTTTTGTTTTGTCATATGTAAACATATACAATAGTGTTGTAATCGATATCATCGCTACACTCATTACTATTGCAAAAAGCACACCTAATTTTAAATTTGACAAAAAAGACCCTTTTTTGTTATTTTCGTTCATTTTCCACCCCTAGAATTTGTTGTTACCTCTGAAATACTTATCAATTATCAAGAATAAATTTTCTGAATAAATTAATAGTACTCGAGTTTTGTAGAGGTATTGTATCAAATATAACTTTATAAAAAACTTGTATAAGTTATTTTTTATTATAATTATTTAAGAAATACTATATTTAGGCAATAAAATGACAATATGTAATATTATTATTCATTTATTTATCTCTATGCTATAATACTCTATAAAATAAAAAGGTGATAACAAAATGAATATATGTGGAATAGAGCTCAAATCAAACAATACCATTGTCTCAGTGATTAAAAGAGATAATGAAAATGTAAAGTATGTAAATACAAAAATTAAAAAGATAATTTTAGAAAATGACGAGATAACAAGTTCACTTTTAGAATTTCAAGATGAGCTAGAAACTTTTTTAAAAGATAATAATATTGAAAAAATAGCACTCAAAAAGAGAGCTAAAAAAGGAAACTTTGCAGGGGGTGCAGTTACTTTTAAACTAGAAACAATTATTCAGCTCAATAAAGTATGTGAAATAGAATTTATAACTTCACAAGCTATCAGTAAATATACAAAAACAAATGATGTGATTTTTCCAAAAGAACTTAATAAGTACCAAGAGCAAGCTTATTTAAGTAGTTTGTTAAGTTGTAGTCTTAAATAAAATGTAATTAAATACTTTAAGTTATATTATTAGATTAATGCTTTTATCTAAATAATTTGACTAAAATGACAAAAATTACATAAGGTATTTTATGAATTCACACAAACAAATAAGTACAAATATTATTTTTATTTGTTTTATACTGGCAAGTGCTGCTACACTAGGGAGTCTTTTTTTTAGTGAAATTATGCACTTTATACCCTGCTCAATGTGTTGGTATCAAAGAATATTTATCTATCCATTAGTACTTATTTTTTTAGTAAATTTACTCTATCCAGATGATAAAGTCTTTAAATATGCTATCTCTTTAATTGCTGTTGGATTTCTAATCTCTTTATACCACAATCTTTTGATGTGGGATATTATTCCTGAGTCAATTGTCCCTTGTGTCAGTGGAGTACCTTGCTCAACTGTCTATATAAATTGGTTTGGTTTTATCACTATTCCTTTTTTGTCTTTAATAACATACTCTTTGTTATTTATAGTATTAATTTTAGGAAAAATAAATGAAAAATAAAAAAATCGTATTGTTGAGCGTTATTGCACTCTTTTCGCTCTTTATAATAGCAACAATAATGTACCAAAACAAAATCGATACAAACACGCAACAACTCGCAAAAAATACAAATGGAGCGCCTTTTATCAGAGAACATTCTCCCGCATTTGGTAACAACAAAAACAAAGTGATCATCACAGAATTTTTTGACCCTCAGTGTGAATCTTGTAAAGCATTTCATCCAATTATTGAAGAGGTTTTTAATGACTATAAAGAGGAAACAAAACTGGCTTTACGATATTTAGCTTTTCATAACAACTCAAAATTTGCAGTAAAAATTTTAGAAGCATCAAGAATTCAAAATAAATTTAACGAAGCATTAGATACTATGTTTAAATATCAAGAACAATGGGCAGAACATAACCGAGAAAAACCAGAACTTTTATGGGAATTTTTGGCAAAAACTACAATTGATATGAAAAAATTACGAGAAGATTTTAGTACAATTGATGTAGAAGATATACTCGCTCTCGATCAAAAAGATGCACATACATTGGGAGTGACAGGTACTCCGACATTTTATGTCAATGGAAAACTTTTACGAGAATTAAGTCATAAAGCATTATTAGATTTAGTAGAATCTGAAATATATAAGTAGATAGCGTTATGAAAAAACAATTTGTATATTTACTCCTATTTTCACTTTTTTTTGTAGCATGTGACTCAAAATCACACAATGCTGCAGAAGTACAAACGCAAATAATCGAAAAGATACCTACACAAAAAAACAATACTACCTACTCTTTAACAACCTCTAAAAACGAAAAAATTACCTTTGAGATGTCAAAACAATTACTCAGTTCTAAACAACTCAATGGCAAAATGGTCTTGATCAATTTTTGGGCACCATGGTGTAAACCATGTATCAAAGAGATGCCAGCTTTTATAGACCTGCAAGAACGATATAAAGATGATTTGATTATTATTGGAGTTCTTTTTGATAAAAAAATGACTCTCGAAGAGTTAAAAACATTTATGAAAAAGTACAAAGTCAATTTTGAGATGACTATAGGGGCTCAAAATGATCGTTTGGCTAAAAATTTGGATGATGTGACCATGATACCTGAATCATTTTTATACGATAAAGAGGGTCTTTTTTTAGAAAAATTTGTAGGTGAAGTCAACAAAACAAAACTTGAAAGTTATCTCAAAGAAAAATAACTTTCACAAGGAGATATAAAACTATTTTATATCTGCTCTTTTCACAAATTCCAAAACTGTAGCATTGATACAAAATCGTTTTCTTCCATCTTCTCTTGGAAAAACATGCCCTAAGTGTATACCACTTTTTTTGGCTCGTATCTCAATTCTTTTCATACCATAACTATTGTCCTCTAGTTCAATTGTAGAACCATCTACAGCTTTATAAAAGCTCAACCAACCAGTACCAGAATTAAATCTATCTCGTGTATCAAATAAAATATCTCCAGAAACTTTATCTTTAAAAACACCATCGGGTGTATTTTTAAATATATCATACTGTTTACAAAATCTATTATCTGTTCCTTGATCAAAAGCAACATGGTAACTTTCAGAATTTTTCCCAAGTTTAAAATCACCTAACATCTTATAGAAATTTTTGGCATTCATAGAACCTCGATGAGATAAAACTTCTTTCCCATCTTCTATAAATAAAATTGTTGGTGTTGCAAAAAGATCAATATCTATAGCAAAATTTTTCATTTGTGAAGCGTATGCTGTTCGTATTTTTATAGTTCCATTATATTTAGATAAGACATTTTTTTTAAAGCGTTCGCAATAAGGACAATTGTCTGACTCTATAACTACTATCTCTTTTCCACTTATAGGTATTAGCTGTGTATTTTTATCTGTATCTGACTTATCTGATTTTTCAAATTTCACTCCAGTACTATGATCTGGGCAATATCCATTTGGATTATTTTTCAAATAATCTTGATGATAATTTTCTGCTGCATAAAACTTTTTAAGAGGTTTGATCTCGGTAACGATATTTTTATATCCATGTTCAGTTAAGAGTGTTTGGTAGCTAAATTTTGTCTCCAAAAGTATCTTGTACTGATTTGGCGTAGTATAAAAGACAGCACTTCTATAGTTATCCCCTATATCATTTCCTTGTCCATTTTTTTGAGTGGGGTCATGAATTTGCCAAAAATTTTTGATAAGTTCTTGTGCACTTACTTTTGTATTATCAAATTTTACCTGTACAGCTTCTGTGTAGTTTACTATATTATCTGGTTTATTTATACGATATTTGAGTACTTTTTTATAGGTTGGATTTTCATAATTACCACCAACATATCCAGATTTTACATCAATTACTCCAGGGATTTGTTCGAAGTTCTTTTCAACTCCCCAAAAACATCCAGCTGCAAATACTATCTCGACTATCATAGCTTCTCCTTTTTTATTTGAATTATAATAAAACTATGTGTAAATTGTGTGCAAAAGAAGAGATCAAAATCAATTTGTAAAGAGTTGTTAAGAATACAACAACTCTTTTGTAACTATGCGAATTTTATGATTCCTGTTTCGTTCAGCATAATGATAAATACAGCAATCGGTGAAACATATTTGATCATAATAAGCCAAATATGAAAAAATCTTTCTCCCATATAAGGAACCAAAGCATTTCTTACTATTTGCTTATCCATTATATATCCTACAAATACTGCTACAAATATTCCCCCTATAGGCATCAAAATAGCGGCTGTAACAAAGTCAAACCAATCAAATAAGTTTTTACTTCCAAAAGTTAAAACCGCTCCAAATTCATTTGTATTTGAAAGTAAAGCAAATAATCCAAAAATATAAAACAAACTAGATATACCATAGGTAGCTTTTACTCGAGATAGCCCTTTTCTCTCTACAAGATACATAACTGTAGGCTCCAAAACAGAAACTGCAGAAGTAATTGAAGCAAAAGCAAGGGCAATAAAAAATGCAATAGCCATTATATTTCCTATACTCCCCATCTCATAAAATATAGCTGGTAATGTAATAAAAACAAGTCCAGGTCCTTTACTAGGCTCTTGACCTGCAGAATATACTATCGCAAAAATAATCAATCCTGATATAATTGCAATCAAAGTATCTAAAGTCACTACCATCATAGAAGCTTTTACTATATTTACTTTTTTTCCTAAAGAAGCTGCATAAGTCATAATAGTTGTCATACCAACAGAAAGGGTGAAAAATGCATGACCCACTGCTATAATGATTGAACTTGGATGAAATTTTTCAAAATTTGGATAAAACATAAATTCAAATGCTTGTTTAAATCCATCTAAAGTCATACTGTATATAAACATCACAAACAAAATGATAAGTAATGCCGGCATCAAAATATTATTTAATTTTTCAATTCCTTTTTTTACCCCTTTTGAAATAGTATACGAGATAAGTAAAAAAGCAAGAGTATAATAAATAAGTTGTGAAACAATATCCTCTTTTAAAAGTCCTAAGAATACTGTTTCAGCTTGACTTACACTTGATGGAAGTTTCGTAGCCGCAATAACTATATAATTTAAAATCCATCCTACGACAATAGAATAAAAAGATAAAATAATCACCCCTGTTAAAAATGAAAAACCTGAATATTTCCAATACTTTTTTCCCTCTGGTGCTAAAGTTTCAAAAGTACTCACAGCGTCCTTATGTGATGTACTTCCCAAAACTACTTCTGCTATAAATATCGACATACCTATAAAGACAACTGTTAAAAGATACACCATTACAAAGGCTCCACCACCATTTTCACCAGTGATATATGGAAATTTCCAAATATTTCCCAAACCTACAGCACTTCCTGCAGCTGCTAATATAAATCCTATTCGAGAAAATCTATTCACTTTCATCATCACCCTCGTCTTTTGTATAATCTTCAATCTCCACTACTTGTACATCATTTATAACTTCAATACTCTTTTTATAAATCTCTCTCACACACCGTACTTTTGCTTTATCAAACTCTTTTATAGATTTTTTATTTTCACCATCTTCAAAGTTTTTTACGTCAGAATAATCCCATATTTTATAATAATCTTTAAATGTACTACTAGACCAATAAAATGGACTACCAAAACCATTATAAATTTTATCTTTATTCTCATATAAAGAATCTAACTCATTTATAGTTGGTAAACGAAAATCATCATAATCTCCATATTGCAAATCTTCACAATACGACTTTGCATCTTTCCAGTTTATATTTGTATTAGCAGCATCTTTTGTATCTTCCCACATTAAATTATCTATAATCACCGTGTACAATCTCACATCAAGAGGTCTTTTTATGAGTGTGTAGTGAATAGTTTTGAGTGTATTTGCATGAATATCTTCATAAAGAATTGCATCTGAATCTACATCTTCAAGTCGAATTTGTACATTTTTATCTGCATCTATTGTAATGAGTCTATTTTCATCATTCAATTTTTTAATAAATTGACCATTTATATAAAGCTCCGCATCATCCCCTACTAAAAATATTTTTGAGCGTGCTTTTGTAAACTCTAAGTCAATAGTGGGAATTGTATTGGTATTTACAACAAGAGTTTTTTCTATATTTTGAGTATAATAATTGGTATCTACCAAAGCAATAAGTTTAATCTTTTTGTCAGAGAGTACTTCATATTGGTCTATTGGCGTTGCCCCTATTTTTACACCATCTAAATATATTATTGTATTTTCTACATTAGAATGGATATTTATATACGATTTTGTATCCTCTGCATATAGAGAACTCCACACAAACCACACTAATACTAAAAATATTTTATTCATCAATTTGTCCTTTAAATAAACCACACAAGTAAAATTGTACCAAAAACTATCCTATAGATACCAAAAGCGACAAAAGTGAATTTTTCTAAAAATTTCAAAAAGAGTTTTATTGTCAAATATGCCACAAAAAAAGCAGTCACAAAACCAACACCCAAAACCATAAAGTTTGCATCTGTAAAATCTTGATAATGTTTAAGCAAATCATATCCAGTCGTTGCACACATCACAGGAAAAGCTAATAAAAAACTAAATTCAGCTGATGCTTTTCTATTGAGTTTGACAAGCATCGCTCCGATAATCGTACTTCCCGCTCGACTAGTCCCAGGAATAAGAGCAAAAATCTGAGCGATTCCTATCCACAAAGCTTGCTTATAAGTCACTTTTTCTACATCATCAATATGTTCATCTGTTTCTTTATAAAACTTTTCAACAATTAAAAATACAATACCACCAACGATAAACATAATAGCTACGATTTTAATATCAAACATCGCTTTTATCTGATGAGAAAATACAAAACCAACCGCTCCAATAGGGATAAAGGCCAAAGTCAATTTTTTCCAAAGTTCTATTTTTTTAGGAGAAAATTTATCTCGATAGTTTAAAATGACAGCCAAAATAGCTGCAAACTGAATAATTACTTCATACGCTTTTGTAACATTATTTTGATCTATATTCAAAAACTCACTCGCAACTATCAGATGCCCTGTAGAACTAATAGGTAAAAACTCCGTAAATCCCTCTATGATACCTAAAAGTATCGATTCTAATATTCCCAATTTTATTGTCCTTTTCTACTACATTTTTATAAAAATGATTTTACCTTTTTAATACTTTTATGGGTATAAAAAGTTGTCACACTTCACACTACGCCTATTCATTATATTTAAACAAAAAATCATTAGACACAAGATATAATATTTTCATCATTTTACAAAGGAGTAAACCATGCCACAAAAAGGACTAGAAAAAGCAAAAGAAACTCTTGATTATTTAAAAATGGAAGATAAAGAGAGAATAGAATATAACCAATACCAAACATCTTTACACGATCAGGCGAGTGCTTATGAATCTACTTATGTGATTGGGAAGATTGAGGGGAAAATTGAAGGTGAGAAAAATAAAGCGTATGAGATAGCGATGAAATCTTTACAACAAGGCTTGGATTTGGAGACGATCAAAATAATTACTGGATTGACAGATGACGAGATTGTAAACCTTAACAGTTAAAGTTGCTATTTTTATTTTCTTTTATTAATTTAAAAAATAATTTTAAACTTCTTTTCTCTTTTATACCAATTTTATAATGAATTTTTGTGAGATATTCCAAAATTTGTTTTTTAGAAAGTCCACTTTTTTGTGAATATATTTCCAAAATATACTGAGGTATTACTACTTTTTTTTGTAAAAATTTACGAGATAATTTTTGAAAATCTTTTGTATGTTTATTGACACATAGCCGTGCAAATACAAAAGGAAGGTGATATTTTTTCTCCCACTGTGTAGCTAAATCAATGAATTTTTCATCTGAATTATGAAATGCATATAAAGCTTTGTCTCCAATTATCACTTCACCTTCAATATTTAAAACTTTTGATAAAGCATTTGAAGTATCCGATTGAAAATCCTTTTTATAACTTCCCGGTCGAACTAAAACAGATGTCACTGCACCTTTAGCAACAATTCCTAGATCCAAAGAGTTGTGGACACCTCTTGAAGCTATTGAGCTTATCACAGCTGCATCCACTTTTCTCTGTCTAAACTTTTTATTGATAACAGATGGATAAGATTTTTTGTATTCTATGATCTGCTTAAACTGGGTCGAAGATATGTTTTTTTTCAAAAAAACGTGTAATGGAAGTAAATTGATAAAATCTATTTTTGCAAAAATCATATATCTTATTATCCTTATTTAATTTTAGATATAATATCCCATATTTTATAAAAAGCGAGTTAATATGGTAAGAATAGAATTCCTAGGACCAATTGGAAAAAAGCCTTTAAATTTAGAGATATCAAATCTCAATGAATTAAGTGAAGTATTAAAAAAAGATGATACATTGTCAATGTGGCTCAAAAATAGTGCTTGTGCAATAAACGATATTTTGACAAATGACAAAAATGCACCTTTAAAAGATGGTGATAAGGTTTCACTTTTACCCCCTGTTTGTGGTGGCTGATATGGAATATTTAGAACTTTATGACGGAAGTTTAGAGGTTGAAAAGATCACAAACCAATGGTATGATGATTTTAGACTTTCAAACTATGGCGCTATTATTACATTTGTTGGCGTTGTTAGAGATGAAGATAATATTGATGGATTAAGTTTTGATATTTATGAACCTATTCTACATTCTTGGTTTACATCTTGGCAAGAAAAGGCTAAAAGCCAAAATGCAATAGTCCTTATGGCTCATAGTCGTGGTGATGTTTTAAATCATACGAGTTCTTATATCGCTGCTGTTTGTAGTCCAAAAAGACGAGTTGCTTTGGAGCTTATTGACGAGTTTGTAGAAGATTTCAAAAGATCTGCACCAATTTGGAAATACGACATCATAAATGGACAAAGAAAATATGCATTAAAAAGAAGTACTGCTATCAAAGGTGCAGGAATTTTAGGATAAATATGAAAAATATATTAATAGTCGATGATAGTAAAACAGTTTGTGCTGCATTAAACAAGATTATTTCAGAAAAATTACAATTTAATGTTATTATTGCTAATAACAAAAAAGAGTGTGAAGAGAAACTCTTAAAATATAAACAGACTATAACAGTTGCTATTGTAAGTTTAGCATTGATAGATGCTCCAAATGGTGAAGTAATAGATAGTATAAGTAAATACAAAATACCCTCTATTGTTTTAACAGGTACAGTTATGAAAGAGAACTTTTTAAAAGATAAATTTATTATTGACTATGTGATTAAAGAAGGAAGATTTTCTTATGAATATATTGTAAGTCTTATCAAACGAGTTATTGCAAACTATCAAATAGAAGTTTTGGTTGTAGATGACTCTAAAGTAATTGCTCTTCAAATAGTAAATCTTTTAAAACGTTACCAACTTAAATGTTATTATGCTGCAGATGGAAACGAAGCCTTAACAATTCTTGAAAGTAAAAAAAATATCAAATTAATTTTTACTGATTTTAATATGCCAAACCTCAATGGATTAGAGCTCACAAAGAAAATTCGTAAAGTATATTCTAAAGATGTCCTAGGTATTATAGCTATGACAAGTGATACAAGTCATAATGTAGTGGCACAATTTTTAAAACATGGAGCAAATGATTTTTTATATAAAAACTTTAGCGAAGAGGAGTTTTTTGCAAGACTTAATTCAAATCTTGAAATGTTGGAGCTTTTTCAAACAACCAGAGATAAAATAAATAAAGACTATATGACTGGTATGTTTAATAGACGATATTTTTTTGATGAAGGCAATAAGCTCTACTTAGATGCAGTAAAAAATAACGATAATGTATGTGTTGCTATGATTGATATTGATAAGTTTAAAAATATAAATGACACCTATGGACATGATATAGGGGATATTGCTATTTGTGAGGTAGCTAAAATTGTAAATAGATACTTTATAGATGATGCAATTATTGCACGTTTTGGTGGTGAAGAATTTTGTGTAATTCAATCAAAAATAGATGAAGAAGAGTTTATTGGGATTTTAGAAAAGATTAGAGAAGAGTTCGAAACTAATGTTATCAAAACCCAAAAAGGAGATATTCAATATACTGTATCTATAGGATATACCATAGAAGTTGAAGATTGTTTAGATGATATGGTAAACTTAAGTGATGAGGGATTATATATCGCTAAAAATAATGGTAGAAATCAGGTACGATGTATCCAATGAGGGTAGATATTCACAATCACACTGTTTTATGTAACCATGCTACAGGTTCTACTGAAGAGTATATCAAAAAAGCTATTGAGCTTCAAATAGATGTATTTGGTTTTTCAGAACATGCTCCTATGCACTTTGATGAAAAGTACCGTTTACAGATTCAAGAAAAAGAGTTTTATGAAAATACTATTTTATATTTAAAAGAAAAGTATAAAAAAGATATTACTCTGATTTTAGGGTACGAGGTAGATTATTTACAAGGTGATTATATTTTATCAGAAATACTCAATGCAAAAGTTGATTATCTTATTGGAAGTGTTCATTTTTTACAACAAAATGGAGATACTTGGGGATTTGACAATCCTGAGTTTATCGGTCAGTATAAAAATAAAAATATTGACACTATTTGGGAAGAGTATTTTCAAGCAATTACACAGATGGCACACTCTGGAAAATTTGATGTAGTAGGTCATTTGGATTTGATAAAAGTATTTAACTATTTACCAAAAAAAGATATAAAGAGTATTGCTTATCAAGCATTAAAAGCGATCAAAAAATCCAATATGGTTGTAGAGATAAATGCAGCAGGATATAGAAAACCAGTAAAACAACAGTATCCATCAAAAGAGTTACTTGAGCTTTGTTATGAACTCGATATTCCTATTACATTTTCAAGTGATGCACATAGTATAGAACAAGTTGGATTTCAATACGAACAGGCATCACTTTTAGCAAAAAAGATTGGATACACGCATTGTACCTATTTTCAAGAAAGAGAAAAGATAAAAACTCTCTTCTAATCTTATATTTTACTTAATTTTAACTCTATATTTTTTATATAAATCCTTTAAATAAAGGGATTGTATAAAAAAAAGATATATACAAGTTAAGCTATCTTTAATAAGTAATTCTATATAATCCCAAACTTAAAAAAATCTAGGAGTAGTACTGTGTTTGATAATTTAACAAGTTCATTTAAAAATGTTATTGGAAAGATACGACATAAAGATGATGCAAAAGCCCTTACAAGAGCAATTGGTGAACTTAAAAAATCATTATTAAAATCAGATGTACACCATAAAACAACTAAAGAGCTTCTTGCAAAAATAGAGCTTGAAACAAAAGCAAATGGAATAGGACAAGATTCTTTTCTAAAAGCTTTAAGAGATTCACTTACAAATATATTAACAACTACAGGAAACCAAGGGTTTGTTTATAGTAACAAATCTCCTTTGACAACTGTACTGATGACAGGTTTGCAAGGAAGTGGTAAAACTACAACTACTGGTAAACTCGCAAACTATCTTAAAACTCGAAACAAAAAAGTACTCGTAGCAGCTGCCGATTTGCAAAGACTTGCAGCTGTGGAACAACTCAAACAAATTGGTGCTCAAATCGAAGTAGATGTCTACTTTGAAGAGAATGAAACCAATCCTATTACAATAGCAAAAAATGCAAAGAAAAAAGCTCTTGAGGGATTGTATGATGTGCTTTTTATCGATACAGCAGGACGTCTTGCTATCGATGATGCACTTATGTCTGAGCTTGAAAATGTTAAAAATGCTGTTGAACCAGATGAGATATTTTATGTGGCTGATTCATTAACAGGTCATGATGCTACAAAAACAGCCACATCATTTAAAGAAAAAATCGGTATCGATGGAGTTATCTTATCAAAATATGATGGAGACACAAAAGGTGGGGTTGCTATCTCACTTGCTCATCAAGTAGAAGTACCTTTACGATTTATTGGTATTGGTGAAAAGATGCCAGATATTGAGCCATTTATCCCTGAAAGAATTGTATCTCGATTGATGGGTGCTGGTGATATTGAGGGTTTATCTGAAAAAGCCGCTGCTGTTATCGATGAGAAAAAAGCGAAAGAAGTTACTAAAAAAATTAGAAAAGGTGAATTTAACTTTTCTGACTTTTTAGAACAGCTTGAGATGATGAAAAAAATGGGTTCTATGAAATCTATACTAGGAATGATTCCAGGTATGGGAAATATGGCAAAGCAACTCAAAGATATGGATCTTGAAAACTCTGGTGAAATAGTCCGAATAAAAGCATTGATTGGTTCAATGACTCAAAAAGAGAGAGAAACTCCAAGCCTTATCAATATATCAAGAAAAAGAAGACTTGCCAAAGGTGCTGGAATTTCAGAAGTACAAGTAAACAAAATCCTTAAGCAGTTCAAAAATGCTGCTAAAATGGCAAAAAAGATGTCTGGAAAAGGTGGAATGAAAGATATGCAAAAGATGATGTCACAAATGGGTGGACAAGGTGGAATGCCACAACTCCCTAGATAAATCAGCATAATGACAAGCTAATGTCAAGTGCTAAATATTAACAAAATATCAATCTAATATTTAGCACTTGACACCAAGTGAACAAAACAAATTTAAAGGAATTAACATGACAGTAATTAGACTAACAAGAATGGGAAGAAACAAAAAACCATTTTACAGAATCGTTGTAACAGATAGCAGAAAAAGAAGAGATTCAGGTTGGATTGAATCAATTGGTTACTACAACCCAGTATCAACTCCAAAAGAGTTCAAAATAGATCAAGAAAGACTTGATTACTGGTTAAGCGTTGGTGCTCAACCTTCTGAAAAAGTAGCAAAATTAACTGCTAAAAAATAATCATTATGGTAACTGACTTCGTTTCTACTTATGCAAAAATGATAGTTAATTATCCAGAAGAGATAGAGGTGTCATCAAAAAAACTTGATGACACTTTTTTTGAGATAACAATAGTAGCCAATAATAGTGATATAGGCAAACTCATAGGGAAAAATGGCAATATGATCAACTCTATAAAAACTATTTTAAATGGTTGTAAAGCAAAAGATGGAAACGCTTACAAAATCCAAGTAGTAGCAAAATAATGGAAAAGATTTATATAGCAAAAATCGGTAAAACTGTTGGTCTTAAAGGGCAACAAAAACTTATAATCGATACAGACTTCCCTGAACAATTTAAAAAAAATACAAAACTTACGACAGATAAAAATCAAGAACTTATAATCGAATCATATAACAATAGTAGTAATGTAGTAAAATTTATAGGTATTGATACTATTGAAGATGCTAAAAAACTTACAAATAGACAACTTTTTGTATCAGATGAAGATACACGAAAGATGTGTAACTTGACTAAAAAACAATTTTTTTGGTTTGATATGATGGACTGTATTCTCAAAGAAGATGATCTCATACTCGGTAAAATCACAGATATTCAAAGAATGCCTTTGAGTGATTATCTTATGATTGAGACTGATACTCAACTAGTCGAAAAAGGTTTTTCAAATACTTTTCTACTCCCTTATTTAGATGATTATATCATTTCGGTAGATATAGAAAATAAACTTATTTTAACTCATAATGCAAAAGATATTTTAGAAGCGAGTTAAATTAATAATAAATATTACAAAAAATTTTACCTAAATTTTTTTGTGATATTTTCTTTTTATTCTTTCTAAAATTTAAGTTATTCTATCTAAATTATTATTTTGCTATAATGTATACAAAATCTATTTTAGGACTTATACTATGAAAAAAATTACACTTAATAGCCCATTTGACATGCATTTACATTTAAGAGATAACGATATGTTATCATTGGTAGCTCCACTTACTTCAAGTACATTTGCAGGTGCTATTATTATGCCAAATCTTGTACCTCCTATAGATACAAAAGAAGCTGTTGTTGCTTACAAAAATAGAATTTTAAATGAGATTGATAAGAAAGATAATTTTACACCTTTTATGACATTGTTTTTTAAAGCATATACAGAAGAATTTTTAGAAGATGTAAAAGATGAAATATCTGCTATCAAACTCTATCCATCAGGTATCACTACAAATAGTGAAGGTGGTGTAAAATCTATCGATACAGAAGCTCTTGCACCCACATTTAATGCTATGATAGATTTAAATATACCATTGTGTGTACATGGAGAAACAAATGGTTTTGTAATGGATCGAGAAAAAGAGTTTATGAGTGTTTATGAAGCTTTAGCCGTTGCATTTCCTAAACTTAAAATCATTATGGAACATATCACTACAAAAGAAGCTGTTGATATGCTGGATAAATATCCAAATTTATATGCAACTATCACATTACAGCATCTTATTATTACACTTGATGATGTAGCAGGTGGTATGCTTCAGCCGCATCTCTTTTGTAAACCTATCGCAAAAAGACCTGTCGATAGAGATGCCTTACTCAAAGTTGCACTTGAGGGTCATCCAAAAGTTATGTTTGGAAGTGATAGTGCGCCACACCCAAAACATGCAAAAGAAGCATGTGGGTGTGCTGCTGGTGTATTTACAGCTCCTATTGCACTACAAGTTTTAGTAGCATTATTTGAAAAACATAATCAATTAGATAATTTACAAAAATTTATCTCTGATAATGCTTGTGAAATATATGAGATGAAAGCCTCATCAAAAACTGTTACTTTAGTCAAAGAAACTTTTGTGGTTCCACCCTATTATGAATTTAAAAGAGAAAAAGTTGTCCCTATGTATGCAAATGAAACACTCTCTTGGAAAGTTTTATGCTAGGAAACTTGTTCAAAAAAGAATTTACTAATGATACTTTTTATTTAGAACTTTTACGAGATGAATATCATGAAAAATGGCTCAATGAAGCTCTTTTAAGTGATACAGTAGATATAAACTACAAAGATGAAGAGAACAATACTTTTTTAATGTTATGTATTAAAGAATCAAAAACTTTATCTGCAAAATGGTTATTAGATCACGATATAGAGCTTAATACTAAAAATAATGATAATAAAACTGCTCTCTTTATCGCTATAGAAAAAAACAATAAAGAGATTGTAGAAAATATTATCTCTCATGATAGTGTTAATTTAGAACAAAAAGATAGTGATGGGAGAACTATCTTGCAAAATGTAGTTGTTAGTGGCTATAATACCATGGCAAAAATACTTATAAAAAATGGTGCCAACCTCAATAATATTGATAATAAAAATAGAAATATTATTTATGATGCTTTATCGTATGGTGATAAAGTGTTTATTCAATATCTTTTAAATCAAAAAAAACTTGATCTTAATTATATAGATGAAAATGGGAATAGTATTATGCACCATTCCCAAGTAATTCAAGATAACGAGATAGCTATTTTACTACTCAATGCAGGTGCCGATCCAACTTTACAAAATAAACAAGGGGAATCATATCTTTATAATACAGCACTAAAAGGGAAAGATTCAGAAAAAGTTATCGATATAGCTCTTGAAAATGGAGCCGATGTAAATAGTCCAACAGCAAATGGAAACACTATTTTAATGGATCTTATTACGCTCTCTTCAACTATGAATGTTGATGAAACTGAAAAACGAGAAAGTTTATTGAGAATATCTCGAAAAATGTTAAAACATGGTGGAGATGTCAATGCTATTGAAAAAAACAGTGAAAGTGGTTTGTTTAATGCAGTACGACTTTGTGATTATGAACTCGTTGAGTTTTTATTATTGGGAGGAATCGATCCAAATATCATAAATGACAATGGTATCACTGTTTTAAATCTTATCATTTATGAGGGGGTAAAAGAACTAAAAATCATTCAATTACTTATACAATATGGTGCAAATCCAAATATTCGTGATAATGATGGACGTACTATTTATGAACATCTTACTATGATTATTTTACATAATTATGGTTCAAAAATTATCTTAGATAAAACGATCACTAACAAAATTAATACACATGGACAATATATCCTTATTGTAAAAGAGTTTTTAGACAATAAAAGTGATATAGATAATCTTAACTATAGTGATTCTACTGGCGATCCATTATTTTTTAAGCCACTTCTTTATGACCAATTTACACTTTTTAAACTTTATATCAAACATGGTGTAAATATACATCTTATCAATAAGGCAAACCATAATATTTTTTTTGAATATGTGTTAAAAATATTTACAGATAATAAAGTAGATAGTATCACTTGCGAAAAATTCCAAAATAATATTAGTTATTTATTGAGTAAAAAAGTACAAAGAAACTATCAAGATAAATTAGGATGGACAGTGCTTCATAAAATAATGGCTACTGAATGTAATGAAATACTCTATGATATTCTTACAAAAATTGTAATTTTTGATTTTACGCTTGTTGATTTTCAAGGAAGAACCATAGCACACAATGCAGTTTGGTCAAATCAGATAAATATAGTTAAAAAAATTTATTTATCTGCTCCTTCAAGTATCAATATCTCAGATAATTATGGAATCCTTCCTATTACATATGCTGCACTTTTAGGAAATCAAGAATTGGTATTATTATTTTTAGAATTAGGTTCAAATATAAGTGGATCAAAAGGGATAACAAAAGCTGCCATTAAAAAATTTAGCCCTATGCTCAAAAATCTTTCAAAAATAAAAATGGGTATAGAAGATATATCTCTTATTAAAAAAATAGATATTTTATTAGAACAAATTATAAGAGATTTTAAACTTATATAATTTATTCTATAGGATTTAAAATTAGTCTAAATCAGTTTTTAAGATAGCACCATTACTTGCATTTGTAACCAATGTTCTATATTGTTGTAACCATCTTGACTTAATATCTTTTTTAAGAGGAACAAATGTTTGTTTTCGCTCTGCGATCACTTCATCAGATAAATTTGCTTGTAAAATATATTTATCCACATCAATATGGATCTCATCACCATCTTTAAGTAAACCTATCAATCCACCCTCAGCAGCTTCTGGAGAAACATGACCAATACTAGCACCTCTCGTAGCTCCTGAAAATCTACCATCAGTAATAAGTGCAACAGAATCCCCAAGACCCATACCCATGATTAAACTAGTAGGTGCTAGCATCTCTTGCATACCAGGACCTCCTCGAGGACCTTCATATCTTATAACTACAACATTTCCAGCTTTTACTTTATGATCTAAAATACCAGCAATAGCTTCATCTTGAGAATTAAAACAAACAGCAGATCCAGTAAATACACGCTCACCTGTGATACCAGCAGTTTTAATAACAGCACCCTCTTTTGCTAAATTACCGTATAAAATAGCTAATCCACCTACTTCACTATATGCATTATCAATAGTATGAATAATATCTTCATCTTTTATTTCAGCATCTTTTATTCTTTCTTTGATAGTTTCACCAGTAATAGTAAGATTGTCAAATAATATACCATTACCTCGTTTATCCATCTCATGCATCACAGCATTTACTCCACCAGCTTTATCTATATCTTGCATATGTATAGTTGATTTTGAAGGAGAGATTTTAGCAATATGGGAAACTTTATGTGAAATAGCGTTAATATCTGAAAGTTCAAAGTTTACATCCGCTTCTTTTGCAATAGCTAACATATGTAAAACAGTATTAGAAGATCCACCCATAGCCATATCAACAGCAAATGCATTTCTCACAGCATTTTCATTTAAAATATTTTTCATATTGTATGGTTCTTTATCTTCCATACTTAACTTCGCCAATTCACACACCCTTCGTGCAGCTGCTCTATAAAGATTTTCTCTTTCAGTTGTAAGAGCTAAAATCGTTCCATTTCCTGGAAGTGCTATACCCATAGCCTCCATAAGTGTATTCATAGAGTTAGCTGTAAACATACCAGAACACGATCCACCACTAGGACATGCATTACACTCTATGTCAGTGAGTTCTTCTTCAGTTATATCACCATTTTCAAATTTTCCAACTGCTTCAAATGCTGTTGCTAGATCTATTGGTGACCCATCTTGTGCATATCCTTTTGCCATTGGTCCACCACTTACAAAAACAGTAGGAACATTAACTCGAAGTCCACCCATTATCATACCAGGTACAATTTTATCACAGTTTGGAATAGCTATCATCGCATCAAATTTATGTGCATTCATAACTGTCTCTATAGAATTTGCGATAAGTTCTCTACTTGGAAGAGAAAAAAGCATCCCATCATGACCCATAGCGATACCATCATCTACACCAATAGTATTAAATTCAAAAGGAACACAGCCATTTTTTTTAATTTCATCTTTGATAATAGCACTTACTTTATCCAAAAAGAAATGCCCAGGGATAACTTCAATAAAAGAGTTCGCAACACCTATAAATGGTTTGTCAAAATCTTCATCTTTTAATCCTGTAGCTCTAAATAAACTTCTGTGAGGAGCCCTTGCATGCCCTTTTTTTACTTCATCACTTCTCATAAATTATCCTTTATTTTCTAATGTTTATATTTTTTGTATTATAGTTTAATTTTCTTTAATTTGTTAAATTTTACAAATTAATAAATTCTTTTCAATTACTCTTGACAAATAAAATAAAATGTACTATAATTCCGCCACAAAACAAGAGATGACATCTTGATTTGAATTTACCTTTAGTGAAATATTGCTAAAAAACATGTGCGAGCGTGGCGGAATAGGTAGACGCGTTGGACTTAAAATCCAATTCCGGTTTCGGAGTGTCGGTTCAATTCCGACCGTTCGCACCACCATTATATTGTAGAGAGTTGACAGAGTTGGTCGA